>Ga0123355_10001447_pt1 | contig 33026 bp, 19 predicted proteins | sample TergutEmb28metaG_3_FD_89872 | JGI IMG/M metagenome (GOLD analysis project Ga0123355, IMG submission 89872) | Embiratermes neotenicus P1 segment gut microbial communities from Petit-Saut dam, French Guiana - Emb289 P1 | ecosystem: Host-associated > Arthropoda: Insects > Digestive system > Gut ...
GCGTGTCTCAGGTGACGGGAGAGCAATATGATTTACCTGTCAGCTTGGAAACAGCATGGGGGCACAGCTACCACTGGCAAGGCAGAGGTTTTGAAGGTTCGATTAATAAGCCCGGATGGGTCGCGGTATCTTTGTTGCAGATGAATTCTTCGCGTGATACTCAGACAGTAGCGCATTACCACGATGATTTCGGCAATTATCTCAAGTATAAGGACGACCCGTGCCGAAGCCCTGTTTTGGCAGACGGTGTCATAATGAACGAAAACAGAGCGGAAACCAAGGACTCTGTTACATGCTGTGACTGGCAAAGTCCGGATTTGTATTGGCCTGAGATGGAGGCCGAAATGTTCACCGCGGCGACCGGACTCTCCATGACCGAGTCCGAACTTGATGCAGCGGCATGGCGTTCTTTCCTGCTCTTCCGTTCCATCTTGATTCGCGATTTCGGAAGAACTCGCGAACTCGAAGTCGGAGTCATCTTCCCCACAATGCAATATCCCGACTCTGACGGCAAAACGGTTTCATGGGATGAGTGGAATGATCTCGTGGACATTTATTACAACAAACGCGGCTATGACCTTGAAACGGGTCGCCCCTTGCGTGCAACATACGAAAAATACGGCTTGGGCGATGTCGCGGACACTCTCGAGGCCTCGGGTTTCGGGCTGAAGTAAAAGTAACCGCTAAAAACAATTTTTCCCGGCGCACAGTCGTTTTGTGTCTTGTATATTTTTTTGATTGGTTGTATGCCTTGTATATTTTTCGAAAGGAATGGTCATTAATATGGGCAGAATGGATGGAAAAATCGCAGTAGTAACCGGTTCAGGCTCCGGTATAGGCAAGGGCGTAGCAATAATGTTTGCAAAAGAGGGCGCGAAGGTTGTCTGTGCCGACATGAGTGAGCCGGATACACAAGAAACGCTCGCCACCATAAAAGAAGCGGGCGGCGAAGCTATTTTCGTGAAGACCAATGTTCGAAAAAAAGAGGACATAAAAAATCTCTTGAACATGACTCTTCAGACCTATGGCAACGTAACCACTTTATTCAACAGTGCGGGAATTTTGGTCCACGCGCCGTTTCTCGATCATACCGACGAGGACTATGAGCGTCTGACCGAAACAAATTTCAGGGGATATTATTGGATGATGCAGGAATTTATGCCCGCTCTGGTTAAGCACGGCCACTCTTCAATCATCAATGTTGCATCAATCTCGGTCATTAAGCCCGAAAGCGATGCGTATCTGTACGGAGCAATGAAAGCCGGCATTGACAAAATGACAAGAGATTTGACACGCGAATTTTCTCCGCAAGGTGTCAGGCTGAATGTCATATGCCCCGGTCCCGTGCAGACCAATCTTACTCCCGAATGGGTTCGAAACAATCCCGAAGTGCAAGCAGAGATATGCAAGGCCGTCTGCCCTGTAGGCAGGCTCGGCAAGCCCGAAGACATTGCATATGCAGCAGTATGGCTCGCCTCCGACGAAGCTGACTGGGTAACCGGCAGCACTATCGTCGTGGACGGCGGCGCATGTAACATGGGTTAGTAATGAAGGAGGTATCCGGATGTCACTGAAATTTCCAAAACTTTTTGAACCGTTGTCAATCGGGTCGGCAGTTTTTCGAAACCGCATATTTTCATCACCGCAAGGATTCTATAATGTCGCAAAGGATAATCTGCCCGGTCGCGACGAGGCCGCATACTTCGAACTCAAGGCACTGGGCGGTTTTGCATCGGTTTGTGTCGGGGACTGCATAGTGGACAGCGCAACCGGCACGCACTACCCGTTTCTGATTCGCATGGACGACCCCGCCACTCTGCCCGGACTTTCATCAGTTGCCGGTGCAATATCCCGACATGGCGCGGTTGCTTCCGCAGAACTTTCACATGCCGGAATGTATGCACGATTTGTTAAAGATCCGGATGCCTCACAGTTTGGACCTGACGGCAACTCCGAAGCTTTCGAGCGTCGCGAACGCAAAGGCGGCGGAATACTGTACGGACCGACTGCAATGGCTGACGGAAAGTATGGCGAAGTGGAAGAAATGCCCGAGGAACTTATGCACCATATCATCAATAAGTATGCTATGGCTGCCGTGTGGGCGAAAAGATGCGGATTCGGAATGGTCACGGTTCACGGCGGTCACGGATGGTTGCTTACACAGTTCATGTCCCCGCTTGTCAACAAGAGAACCGACATGTGGGGAGGATCGCATGAAAACAGAATGCGATTCCCGCTTGCGGTAATCGACGGCATCCGCAAGGCTGTCGGCCCGAAATTTCCCATTGAGATACGAATTTCCGGTTCGGAATGTGACGACATCGGTTACGATCTTGACGAGGGAATAAAAATAGCGAAATCACTTGACCAAAAGGTTGATATACTGCATGTTTCGGCGGGCAATCATGAGTTTGAAAAAACATTTGTCATAACTCACCCGAGTATGTTTTTGCCCGATGGAGTAAATGTAAAATACGCAGCCGAAATCAAGAAGCATGTAAAGACACCTGTTGCCACAGTGGGAGCGTTGACCGACCCTGCCATGATGGAAGAAATCATTGCATCGGGACAAGCCGATATTGTTGCACTTGCAAGACAGTCTATCGCCGACCCTTATTTTCCGAAAAAAGCGCGTGAAAATCGTGTTGACGATATTGATAAGTGTCTGCGTTGCACGGAATGCTTCGGCGGAGCCGGCGGCCAAAGGCGGTTGCGCTGTTCCATAAATCCCGTTATCGGCCACGAAGTTGACGAAAAGATGACTCGCCCCGCGGACGAAAAGAAGCGTGTCCTGATCGCCGGCGGCGGCGTCGGAGGTCTGCAAGCGGCTCTTACCGCCGCTCGAAACGGTCATGAAGTAATATTGTGCGAAAAAACAGACAGTCTCGGCGGCGTACTGCTTTGCGAGTCGGAAGTTTCGTTTAAGCAGCGCCTGGATGAATACCTAAAGCGTCAGGCTCGTCGAGTGCGGGAAGCGGGCGTATCGGTTCGTCTTGAAACCGAGGTCACACCACAACTCGCATCAGAGATTAAGCCGGATGTTATAATTGCGGCTCTCGGCGCAGTTGCATCCGTACCGCCCATACCCGGAATTGACAAAGCCATCAGTGCGGAAGGAGTATATCGCAATCCCGACCTCGCAGGAAAAAGCTTGGTCATTATGGGAGGCGGGCTTGTCGGTCTCGAGCTTGCAGTACATATGGCAATGCACGGCCGCAAAGTCGAAGTTGTAGAATTAACTCCTCACTTTAACTTAGACCCGTTTGGAATGCACACTATGGCATTAATGCAAAAAATAGACGAGTATGGTATCATTACTCATCTATCGACTAAAGTTTTGGAGATAAAAGACGGCGCGGTCATTTGTGAGACTGATGATGGAAAGCAACTTACTCTGAATACAGACACTGTCGTATATGCAACAGGGCAAACTCCCAATCGAAAAGAGGCTATCGCGCTTCATGATTGCGCTCCGGAATTCCACCAAATAGGTGATTGCATAGAGCCTGCCAATATTTATACCGCAACACGAACAGCCCATGCCGCTGCCAAAAACATCGGCAGAACCGTTCCTTAGCAGTACAACCGGTTCTACTTCTCCGTTAAGATATTCACAAGGTTTGAGAGTATGGGATTTGTGCTTTGTTTCAAATAACGCAACACCGTCGTCATGGTAGGCACTGCACCGTTGTGTTCCAGAGGAACGCTTACCACATCGGACAAGCTTCCGATAAATCTGTCTATTGCAAAGCCGGGAAGGAAACTGACTCCGCGTTCAAGCCCGATATACATAAGTATCTCCCCGATATTTCTGACAGGGATTATCGAATCCGGTTCAAGGCCTACATGCTCCCGGTCGGTTAGGATTTCGCGAAATGAGCGGGGCAGTTCTTGAGGGTCATAAAGAATAGCCGGTTCTTCTTCGAGAAGTTTCATTGTTACCTTATCAAGCTTGGCAAAAGGATGTTGCACGTTGCAAATAACAAATATCGGATCTTCGCGAAGGCATTCGATTATGAGCTCAGGGTCACGCTCCGCATCACTGAGAGGTCCGATGATAAGATCGGCTGCACCGTTTTTCAGCTCCGCAATATGGCGATGCGACTGTTCGACCAGTATATTAAGACTCACATCGGGATGTTCCGCGCAGAATCTGCGCAGCTTATCAAGCAGCATATAGCCCTCGCCGTATCCCGGCACCATTATGCTTATGATACCGCAGGCACCCGAAGCCAAGCTCTTTGCACTGCGAATAGCCATCTCATAGCGAGCAAGAAGTTGAACCGCCTGGATATAGAATTCTCCCCCCGCTTCAGTCAGCTTGATGGACCGCTTGTCTCGGACAAACAGCTTGAAGCCCAGCTCATCCTCCATCTTCTTTATATGAAGACTCATGGCAGTCTGGGTGATAAATTGTTCTTTAGCTGCAACGGTAAAATTAAGTCTTTCGGCAGCTGCTATAAAATACTTAAATCTTATAATATCCATGAGGTCATTATATCATACGATTTAGGAAAGTAAAGTACCCATAAAATTTCGCATAAATTTCACATAAATTTTCACATTATACTAATAGAGAGGATATGATTGTACAATGATAAGAGTTAGACAACAAAAGATTGATGAGCAAAGATTTCTAAACGAACTTCGCCCCGAGGTGCTTTCACCTTGGCCCGAAACCGCACGCGAATGTGACCTTGATGAGGCAATCGCATACCAAAAATCCCTGCCGGACAGCAAAAACTTTACCAAAGTATTGGCAAAGTATCGCGAAGAGGGTACAATAGGATTGTTCCCGCGTTCCGGAGTTCCTGTCGTAGAAAAAGAAATCGAACTTCTGAGGTCACTCAACGAAGTCGGTGTTCGCCTGTTCCCCTTTACAACCGACTCATATACACGCAATCTGAGACTTAATGAGGCTCAGAAAGGTCTTGAGGAAAGTATCAGGACCGGCCAAATGAAGCTAAACGGATATCCCATCATAAACCACGGCGTAAAGACAACACGAAAAGTCGTCGAATCGTGTGAAGGCGCTTTCGATCCGCGTTCATCACGCGTGGCAAACAGCTTCGTCGGTGAAGTTTCCTTTGCTTCCGGTATGACTGCAATGCCCAACAGCTTTTTCGGTTGGATCGGTGGCTATGATAAGATTGCAAGTGCAGAGGAATGCATCGAAACCGCTCAGTATCTCGGCCGTCTTATCGGATACTATGCCGAGCGCGGCGTCATAATTTCCACTGACTGCCACGGTTGGATACCAAACGGCGTTATCCCCATGTACATCAACATTGCCACACAAATAATCGAGGCCCTTATATCCGTGGAACAAGGTGTGCGCAGCGTAGTTCCGCTCATGAATTTCCAAGGAAATCTTGAGCAAGACGTTTCGGAAATACTTGCCGCAGAAGGTCTTTTCCGCAAGTATCTTGATAAGTTCGGATATACCGATGTTGTAATCCCCGGACTCATCGGCAACCAATCCTCACTGTTTGCATTCCCGCAAGATGTCGGACAAGCATTCGGATACATTAACTATGTCGCAATGGTCGCAGCTCTGTCACCGATTAATGCATGTTCGGTAAAAACCGTTGATGAAGCAATCGGAGTACCGAGCGTAGAGTCACATATGCAGACGTATCGCTCTGCTAACTGGATATTCAATGTTGTCAGACAACAGGGGCTCCAATATGATTCCGAGACAGTCAGAATCGAAAAACAAATGTGTGAGTTGGCAGTTTCCGCTATAATTGACAAAGTAATCGATATGGGCGACGGCGACCTTGCGGTCGGTGTTGTCAAGGCTCTTGAAGCGGGCGTTCTGGATTCTCCGTTTTCAATTAATGTCAATGTACGCGACCTGTGTCTGGGCGCGCGCGACTTGCAAGGCGCATGTCGATACATCGAGTACGGCAATCTGCCCATACCTGATGAAGTGCGCAAGTATAATGATGAAAAAGTTCGCGAACGCGAAAAGGCCGAAGGCAGAACTTTGGGCTACAAGACAAGCATAGCTGACTTCTGGACACTGTCACGCGGTTGCCTCATTGATCCTCCCGGCACTGTAGAAGATGTTCCGGATGTGCCCGATGATATTAAAGAAGCCATCAGCAAGACTGCACCTACAGTAATAACCGGAACTGTCGGAGTGGATGCTCATGTCATAGGCACAAAGATTCTTTCTAAAGTATTGCGTGAAGCCGGCTTTAAAGTTGTGGCACTCGGAGCGCAGACCGCCCCTGAGGAATTTATCATGGCCGCCCAAGAGACAAATGCAGCAGCGGTCCTGATGACAAGCTTGTACGGAATGGCCGAAATGGATCTGCAAGGATTCAGGGACAAATGTGTCGAAGCGGGCATCGGAGATATTCTGCTGTACATCGGCGGAATATTGGGAGTCGGCAAGCGCGACTTCGAAGCCGACGAAGTGAAGTTTAAGAAGCTGGGCTTTGACCGTGTTTATCCGCCGGATGCACCTGTCGAGCCATCAATAAGAGATTTATTCAACGATTTACAGAAACGGGAGCTCGTATAATAATTCGCTATGGAAAACATAAAAATATTTATCGATTTCGGCAGTACATTCACAAAGGCAGTTGCATTTGACTTGAACAAAGAGGAACTCTGCGCACGTGTGCAAGTGCCTTCCACTGTCGAAACCGATGTTACCGAGGGCCTTTATGCTGCTCTTGATGAACTCAAGAAGTTCGTTACATTCGGTGAGCGAGAGGTAAGCAATGCCATTGCTTGCAGCAGTGCGGCCGGAGGCTTGAGGCTTGCGGTAACAGGTCTTGTGCCGGACTACACAACAAAAGCTGGGCATCTTGCCGCCCTCGGGGCGGGAGCTAAGGTCATAGGTCAATTTTCCTACGAACTCTCCCGCTCGGAGTTGCGCAGACTCGACGAACTTGCGCCCGACATAGTGTTGCTTACGGGCGGCACTGACGGCGGCAACAAGAAAAACATTATCCACAATGCAGAGGTTCTGGCAAAATCCTCCGTCGAAAACATTATCGTCGCCGGCAACAAATCTGCGCGTGACGAAATTGAAGATATTTTTTCCGATACGGATAAGAATATCAGATATGCCGACAATGTAATGCCTGAATTCGGACAACTTGAGCTGACATCGGTCAATGAATGTGTTCGGGAACTGTTTCTTTCACGCATCATGGATGCCAAAGGCATTTCCCGCGTCGGTGAAATCATCAGCGAAGTTGCGATGCCGACACCTGCCGCAGTACTCGAAGCCGTGCGGTTGCTTGCCGACGGAACTCGCAACACTTACGGTTTCGGCGAGTTGATGCTCGTTGATGTCGGCGGGGCTACTACTGATGTTTACTCCGCTGCCGTAGGCGTTCCCGAACGCGGGGCTAAACTTATGGGGCTTAAAGAGCCGTATTTGAAGCGAACTGTCGAAGGTGACTTGGGACTATTCCACAATCTGGACACAGTAGCCATGCTCGCAGAAGAATCAGCAAGCATAGAAGCACTTCGCTCCGAGCGGAGCATCCCTTTGAATCTTGAATCCGTTAAGTTGCACGAGCGTCTGACTCGCACGGCAGTGACGACAGCTGTTACCCGCCACGTCGGCAGGCTCGAACCGATAATGACGGGAGACGGCGAGGTCTGGGTTCAGCGCGGCAAGGACTTGCGCGATGTCAAGCTTGTAATCGGTGCCGGCGGTCCGGTAGCTTTTTCCAAGAATCCTCTCGAGATACTCAAGGGAGTAATTTCAAGCGGGTCGGGCGGAGTCCTGTCGCCGAAAAATCCCGGATTTGCTATTGACAGCAGGTATATACTGTTCGCTGTCGGACTTTTGTCACTTGAACATCCGGACAAGGCTTTGGCTATCGCGAAAAAATATATTGCTCGTATCTGACATGTCTCGAAGGGTATTTCCATATGAACGAACCTACAAGCAAACCTAAACTCTGGACACCTGCCATTATTGTGCTTTTGATAGCCAATATGATGTATTTGTTCGGTGTATTTATGATGATGCCTACCGTACCGCTTTTCGTGATGTTTCTGGGTCACGAAGAACTTGCTGGTGCAGTCGCTGCGACATTTACCGCTTCGGCTATCATAATGCGATTATTATCGCCTAAGCTGTTGCAAAGACTCGGCAAGAAACGTATGCTGCGATTCAGCATTATGCTGACTTTCGCAGCTACGGCGGCTCTTGCCCTCGTTGACGGCATGCCCGGGATGTTTGCACTGCGTGCGGTGCAGGGTGCAGGGTTTGGAATGGTATCAACCATAAGTGTCGCTCTCGCCGCTGACTTTCTGCCCGATTCACGCCGCGGAGAAGGTCTGGGCTATTTTGGCATGGGTACAACCGTAATGATTGCCGTTGCACCTACTTTGGGACTTTTTCTGTCAAGGACAGTCGGATTTCCGACGATGTTCCTCGTGGCTTCGGCAGGGCAAGTATTGGCGTTATTCAGTTTGTTGTTTTTCAAACCGCCGAAAGGGCCGGAACCGCCCACGCCGGAGCAGCAGAGCCGAAATTCCTTCAAAAACATGTTTGTCCCGATACTTGTACTTCAGTGCGGCTTACTTGTCTTGTTCGGTGTAGGGCGCAGCGCGGAACAGAATCTGCTTCCGCTGTTGGCGGAAGTACGCGGTATTGACTTGGCTCTGTATTTTATATTGCAGACTTCGGTGTCTTTTTGTACTAAGTTCTTTACCGGACGTGTATACGACTCGAAAGGACGCCAATGGTGTATCGTGTCGGGCGCGATTGCTCTGATCATTGCACTGTTGATTATGGCAAGTGCGTACACGCTTACTGCAATATTGGTTGCGGGGTTCTTCGTCGGCTTCGGCGTAGGTGCATTGCAGCCGTCCATGCAGACATGGGCTTTGTCTTCGGTTCCGCAAGAACGGCGAAGTTTCGCGTCTGCCACATACTTTACCGCATATGATATCGGGCTGACACTCGGGGCTGTTACTTTGGGCGCATTGCCTCATGTTTTCGGATACACGATTACTTTCAGAGCGGCATCGGTCGCTATGGCTCTGTTCTTGGGGGTCTATCTTGTTTCTTATATAACGTCAAGGCGTAACGCCGGTGATTAAGCTGCCGGAAGTCTGCTCTCGACAGCCGGCATTATTAGGTTAACGATACTCATACCCTTCCAATACAATGTACTACACGCCTGAAGCTATACAAAATCCGCTTCTTCTTCATTTTCGGACTAGGTGGGCGATAGCCCACCGTCGCCCTCAAAAATCGAATAAGACGAATTTTTCACAGCTTCAGGTCGCAGAGTTATTCGGCAGAAATTTTTATTCTCGCCGAGAAAGAGGACACAGCCTTGCTGGCGCAAGGCAAGGACGATGACGATGGTGAGGATGAAAAGTTCAACGAATAACCGTGTAGTACATTGTATTGGAAGGGTAAGCAATCTAAAAGACACAATATTTTAGATTGCTTATGAGTTGATGAGAAATCGTTATTGCTTCTAATGTCCGGCTGTGTTGACATGCCTGTTTTGATGATGATATAGTTGTTAAAAGTAAACATGGTTGCGGTAAAAAGCATCTTGCTTTTTATACATAACCAATATTTATCGGAGGACGTTAATGGATAAAATGTTAAAAGGCGAAGTCGCTCTCGTAACCGGAGCAGCGAGCGGCATGGGCGAGGCAGTTGCGCGATTGTACGCAAGCGAAGGTGCCGTCGTTATCATCGGCGATGTCTCCGACAAAGGAAGGCAAGTCGCAGCAGAAATCGAGAAAGCGGGCGGGGTCGCACGCTGTTACTCCCCTCTTGACGTGTGTGATGAATCATGCATAAACGAAACTGTGGAAAAAATCATTTCCGAATTCGGCAAAATCGACATCCTCGCAGCTTTCGCGGGCAAGACATTTGACGGAGAAGAACTTGACCCTAAGATAGCATACGACAAAACAATCGATGTCAATATGACCGGCATGTACAACATGGTTTTTGCAGTTGTACCTCACATGAAAGAACAAAAATCAGGTAAAATCATAATCTGCTCTTCAAACGGCACATTTAACCCGACAGTGCCGGCGTATTCCTACCACATGGCCAAAGCAGCATGTGAATCACTTACCGTAAACCTCGCGATGGAACTTGCACCGATAGGGGTGCGCGTTAACTGTCTGAAGCCCGGCGCAATTCACACCTCATTCTGGGATGAACTGGCATCCGGAGAGGAACTCAAAGGACTTCTGGGTGGCATCGCACGTCATGAAATCCCGATGGGCAGAATCGGAAATGCTGATGATATAGCAGGCCCGGCACTGTTTTTAGCATCGGATTTGTCAAAATATATTACCGGACTATGTATGTACGTCGGCGGCGGAATGGGTCATGTATTTTCTCATGAACAATCATTCTTGCTCGGCAAGACAAGGACAAATAACATCATCCCGGTTTGATTATAAATTAAGCCCATTCGAAAGCTTTTTGTCCGTCGCCGGGCATCCGCTTTCCGAAACACTCATTATCTTACATCAACTTTAGGAGGAAACTATAAATGAACGTTAATCGTGATGAAATCAAAAAAGTACAAGTACTTACACCCAGACTGCAAAAACTGAAGCAAGAGTGGGAAGCCGCAGAAGCTCAAGTATATGTGGACGACACCGTACTGTTTACTGAGTCATGGAAAGAAACAGAAGGTCTGCCTGTAGATATTCGTTGGGCCAAAGCCCTCGAAAAGCGTCTGCTTGAATGCCCGCTTCTCATTCGTGACAATGAACTCATTGTCGGCTCACTTACAAAGTTTATCCGCGGTAACGGCACACTTTGCGCCATGAAGCCGCACGAAATTCTGAAAATGGCGGAAACCGGCAAGTTCGACCGCAAAACCAGTGATATCTCATCAACAAAGATAACCCCCGAAGATTTGGAAGCACTGAAACAAGATGCTCTTTACTGGATAGATCAGATGCCCAAAGTATCAACCGTCAACGAATCCGTCGCTTTTGAAATGGGCGAGGACGTATTTGACCTCATGTTTGACAAAGGCATGGTATTTGAAGGCCGCGGCGTTCGTCAAGAAATGGACAGAGGTCTTTTTCAAAACTATTCTGCATACGGCGGCGGTGTCGCTCAAGTATCGGTCAAGTGCGTTGAAAACGGTCTGAACTTCGTAATCGATGAATGTAAAAAAGAACGTGATCGCATGATGGCGGAAGGTGATCCCAACTCTCACGGTTCGGCTCAATTCCTGCGCAAATTCTGGCTGCTCAAAGCCACAATCATCTCTTGCGAAGCGTTTATCGCTTATGCCAAGCGTCATGCGGCACTTGCTCGCGAACTTGCAGGTAAAGAACAAAATCCCGAACGCAAAAAAGAACTTATGCGCATCGCCGATGCATGTGACCGTGTTCCCGCAGAGCCGCCGCGCGATTTCTTCGAAGCGGTTCAATGCGTCAGACTTTATCATCTCGTTTGTTGGAAAGAAAGTTCGGACAGACCCGAAGTTCCAGTCGGCAGACTCGATCAACTTCTTTACCCGTACTACGAGCGCGACAAAAAAGCAGGCAAAATCACTGCTCAAGATGCAGCAGAACTTCTCGGCGCTCTGTGGCTGAAGATTCGCGAGTGCGAAAACTTGGTCACAATCCCGCGCGAGCTGCGCGCCGCTCCCGGTTCGTTGTTGCCGAACATCACTCTTTGCGGTACTGATGAAGACGGCAATGACCTCACAAACGAAATCTCATGGCTTGTTCTTGAAGCAATGGCTCAAATCAAGTTATCAGAGCCTGCAATATATGTTCGCACAAGCGAAAAAACTCCGAAAGAATTCATGATTCACGCCCTTGAGTGCAACCGCGAGTTCGGCGGCGGTAACCCGGCATTCTTAAATGACCATGTTGGAACTCAACGTTATCTCGACCGCGGCATTCCTCTCAGCGACGCATGTAACTGGAATGCATCAGGCTGCTTGGGTTATCACCTTGATTGCCTTGAACACATGGGCGGAGGCCACAACATCAGCCAGCTTAAAGTACTCGAACTGGCTCTCAATGACGGATTTGACAAGCGCACCGGCAAGCAACTCGGTCCGAAAACCGGAGATGTACGCACCTTCAAGAACTTTGAAGAAGTCATCGGCGCATATTATAAGCAACTCGAATATTTCATACCGCTACTGAGAAAATTCAAGATGATTTCATGGTCTACCGAAATTACCGACGGCCCGATGAGTGGACTTCGTGTAGCAATGCAATATGAGGACTGCATCCCCTCCGGTCTCGCTTCACGCGAGGGTGGCGCACGTTACGCCGAAGGCCGTGCTGCTTGGCTCGGCTCACGCGGTCTGGTAGACTTGGCTGACACACTTGTAGCAATCAAAAAACTCGTTTTCGACGAAAAGCGCACAACTATGGACGAACTCATGGACGCTTGCGACAAGAACTGGGAAGGCTTTGAAAAGCTGCATCATATGTGCCTAAATGCACCTAAATACGGAAATGACGATGACTATGCAGATGAAGTCTATGACGAACTCAGCACACGCGTACCGGAAATCATGCAACAAGAAATCGATCCTCTTACAGGCAAAAAACCGATGCTGTTTATCGGTGCTGCCGCAGGTCACGTCGGAATCGGACGCGCCATCGGAGCAATGCCTAACGGTCGTATATCCGGCACGCCGACATGTGACGCAGCATGTTCTGTTTCCCCGGGTTGCGATGTCAACGGTCCGACTGCAGCAATAAACTCTGCAACAAACGGCACATATGCAATGGAATATGCCGGTTATGCGATGAACATGAAGTTCTCAAAGACTCTGCTTAACACAGAAGACAAACTCGAAAAACTATATGCACTTATCAGAGCATTTGTAAAGCGCGACGGTTGGCATATCCAATTTAACATCCATAGCCGTGCAGAACTTCTGGATGCTCAAGCAAACCCCGAAAAACACAAAAACCTTCTTGTCCGCGTCGGAGGCTACAGCGCATACTTCATCGACCTTCCGCCGGGACTGCAAGCTGAAATCGTCAACAGAACGATGCACGAAGTAATCTAGCCGACTTTTTAAGCCGACTTAATCGGGCAAAAAACGGCTCACCGGAGCCGTTTTTCGCCCGGCACATTGATTTTCACGCATTGCGCGTGAAGAAGTTATTGTCAATACAACTACTATTTTTAATTGAAATGAGGGTGTCTTAATGGAGGGAAACGTATTTAATATACAGAGGTACAGCATAGATGACGGACCGGGCATACGGACGACCGTGTTTTTGAAAGGTTGCCCCATGCGCTGCAAATGGTGTTCAAATCCGGAGTCATTATCCTCCGAACCTCAATTGCTGTTTCGCTTCACCTCTTGCAAAAAGTGCGGCGATTGCACACAAGTTTGTAAGGCAAATGCCATAACATTCGATCCTGAAAAAGGTCCTTTGTTCGATCGTGACAAGTGTACTGTGTGCGGAAAGTGCGCAAGAGAGTGCATTTATGAGGCCATCAAGATCACAGGCGAAGCTATGGACGTCGATAAGGTATGGAAAGCTATTCGCAAGGATCTCTTATATTTCGAAGAGTCCGGCGGGGGTGTTACATGCTCCGGCGGAGAAATATTGATGCAGCCTGACTTCGTTGCGGAAATATTTAAGAGATGTCGTGAAAACGGCGTGCATACCTGCGCTGACACAGCCGGAGGCGGCACCGAAGATGCTATGGCTAAGATCCTCGAATATGCTGACTTGGTATATTTTGACCTCAAATGCTTAGATGACGTGCGCCTTAAGGAACTTACCGGCATGAATTCGAAATCTGTAGTCAATAATTTTAAAAAAGTATGCGAAAGCGGAAAACCTATCGTAGTCAGAGTCCCTCTGGTTCCCGAGCAAAACAATGATGCGGATTGCATAAAAGAAATCGCAACTTTTGTCAAGTCCAACGCGCCGAATACCACTGTTCACATCATGCCGTACCACCGATACGGCGAGAATAAGTATGAATCCATAGGCATGACATACCCGCTTACCGGCCTTCGCGAAAATACCGAAGAAGAGCTTGAACTTGCCCGCAAAATTTTTGAAGCGGAAGGTCTTACCGTCGAGGTAAAATAATTCTGAATATACATAAACGCGAGCCGGCGGCCCGCGTTTATTGTGATTATTGATTAGTATGAACAAGTTCATACTAAAACTCCCGGCATGTGCCGGTCGGTATCCCTATACCATTGTCATAAGACCGCCGTCATGCACAATCACGGTTCCCGTGATATGGCATCCGGCCTGAGACGCGAGAAACACACACAATGCTCCGACTTCGATTGGCTCTGCAAAGCGGTGTGCCGGTAGCATAGCTTCTGCCATCTCTTTCGCACTTGGGGGCAAGTCCTTGTCCAAATCGGAATGCGTCATGCCCGGAGCGAGAGAATTTACCCTGATACCGTAGTCACCAAGGGTCAAGGCAAGGTACTTGGAGAAAATATCAACACCTGCTTTTGACACATTATACGGAGAATTGTCGTGTTCTCGGGAGTTTGATACACGCTGACCGCCCACTGACGAAATGTTCACAATCGTACCCCCGCGTCCGGAAGCTTTCATACCCGGTACTATTGTGTGAGTCATGGCGGCGACTCCATGAAGATTGGTGTTGATGATTTTGTGCCATTGCTCCATACCGGCATCTTCGAAGAAGTTCGTGGTAGAGCCGATACCTGCATTGTTTATAAGTACATCAACATGATCGAAGAACTCATAAACACGTTTTCCTGCCTCGACGACGGCAGCATAGTCCGAAACATCAACCGGAATACATGTATAACGCCCTCCGTATTGTTCGAAGCTCTTGATGGCTTCCTTTCCGGACTTCTCGTTTCGGCACAGCACGGCGACATTTGCACCACCTTGTGCAAATGCAGTCGAAATGCCGAGACCTATCCCTCTGTTTCCTCCGGTGACAACGACATTTTTGCCTTTAACGTCAAATGCGCCCTGCATTGACTCGATTGGCGGGGTTTTTATCATTGCAAATTGCTCCTTTCAATTTAAATACAACATCGGGCATAATAGAAATTAATTATATTAGGAGGTTATAGGAGTGTCAATACCAAAAACTTGCAAGGCAGCCGTCCTTCCGGATTACGGTGCGCCGCTCGAACTGCGCGAAGTCCCTATCCCAACGCTTGAAGACGATGCCATACTTGTCAAAGTCGAAATGGCCGGAATCTGCGGCTCGGACCTGCACATATGGCACGGCACAATGGGAATCAAAGCCCCTACCCCATATGTTATGGGTCACGAAACCATAGGAAGAGTGGTCGCATTGGGCTCAAACCGCAAGGTTGATGCAGCCGGTGAGCCGCTTTCAGAAGGTGACCTCATAATGTGGGCACATGCCTACTGTCACGATTGTTATTACTGCAACATAATGAATAATCCAATGCTTTGCGAAAACCGCAGAGGATACGGAATGGCACCTCCGGAAAAACTTATGGGCGGTTTTGCGGAATATGAGTATGTTGTGCCGGGAACAAGAGTTATCAAGATACCCAAGTCCTTAACTGCCGAAGAGACCATCGGTGTCGCTTGCGCATTTCGCAGCGTTTTGTCAGGCTTCGAAAAGCTTGAAGGCATAGACCCTGGAGACACCGTGGTAATTCAAGGCGCGGGTCCGGTAGGACTTTATGCCTGTGTTCTGGCAAAAGAAAGCGGCGCAGGGCAAGTAATCGTCATCGGTGCCCCCGAAAGCCGTCTCGAACTTGCCAAGCGATGGGGTGCCGACCATGTTGTCAATCTGGACAAAATGCCGGACGCCAAAGCACGAAAAGAACACATCCTCGGATTAACAAACAACCGCGGCCCCGAACTCGTCATTGAATGTTCGGGATTCTCGCCGGCGTTTAACGAAGGTGTGGATATGGTTAAAAAAGGCGGTCGCTATCTGATCCTCGGACTTACATCTTTGTCCGAAATCACATTCAGCCCCGCAATAATTTTGCACAAGAATATACGCATCATAGGAAGCGGCGGTGCAACGATAAGCCATTTCTACAAGGCACTTAAATTCATTGAGTCGCGCAAAGACAAGTATCCTTTCGGAGAACTCGTAAGTTGCAAGTACACTCTCGAAGACGTTAATTCGGCACTTAAAGGAATGCAATCAGGCCAAGAAATCAAGCCCGTCATAGACAACACAAACCGATAAAATTTCCCGGTGCGCATAATTATCCGGTCAAAATAAAAATAACTAAAGGAGAAACTACCATGCCGCTAAATAAATTTCCTCATGTTTATCAGCCTATCCAAGTCGGCAATATGACCCTGAAAAACAGAATTCAGTATTCCCCCATTGTCTCAAACCATGCAGGACTCAAGTCAGGAAGCGTAACTCGCGAATTGTTTGATTTTGTAAGCGCACAAGGAAAGACAGGCGCAAGCTTGGTTACAATCGGCTCTACTCCCGTAAACTTCAGAGAAGGGCGCGATTTCTTCGGTTGTCTCTCGGCAACATGCGATGACGACATTCAAGGCCTCACCATGCTCGCCAATGAGCTGCACCGCTTCGACTGCAAACTTTCTGCCGAACTTATTCATGCAGGTCAATGGGGAGCATTTACGTTGCCAAAAGATCAACAAGCTTGGGTTCCGTCCGTTGTCGCCCCATACCATAACCCGAAACGTTTTCGTGAAATAACACGAGCGGATATGCTGACCGTTATCGACGATTTCGTTGCAGCTCTTCGCCGCTGCGTGGCATCACACTTTGATATGGCCATGATACACTATGCACACGGAAACTTGTTATCGGGCTTTCTGTCAACACTATGGAATCAGCGCGGAGACGCTTACGGAGGCTCCGAACAAAATCGTTGGAAATTCCCGCTTGAACTTTTGGAAGCGGCATATGATACGGTCAAAGGCAAAATTCCTTTGGAAATGCGTATCGTCGGCGATGAGCGCATGCCCGGCGGCACGACTATCGAGGAGCGCATACGTTTCTTAAAAGAAGCCGAAAAATACATTGACATGATCGTTGTTTCAACAGGAAACCTTGAATATGGCGAAGCATTCAGCTATAACATGCCGAACTACTACATCCCTGCCGGGGTCAATGTTCCTCACGCTGCCGCATTTAAAGAAGCATGTCCGAATCTTGTTGTTTCGGTTGTCGGAGGCATATCCACTCTCGAACAAGCGGAAGAAATAATCAAGTCCGGCAAGGCAGACATTGTCGCAATGGCTAAGGCACTTATGGCAGACGGCGACTACGTTAACAAAGGCGCAAGAGGCTTGGAAAAAGAAATCCGTCCGTGCCTGCGTTGCCTTTATTGCCTGAGAAGAAATAATAATGATCTGCATATTGCAGGTTGCGCAGTCAACCCGACAATGGGTTGGGAATATCGCATTACACCACCAACACCCGCACTCAAGAAAAAGAAAATCATGATAGCAGGCGGCGGTCCGGCCGGAATGGCAGCAACATGTTACCTTACCGAGCGAGGACATGAAGTTAAGCTTTACGAAAAAGCCGATAAACTCGGTGGTCGCTTGTATGAATCATCGTCACTCGGTTTCAAAGACGGATTCAGAAAGTACACCGAATACGCAATCCGCAAAACAAACGAAAGCGGCGCGGAAATAATTCTCGGCAAGACTGTTGATGTTGATACAATCAAAGCCGAGGCACCCGACGCACTCATTATCGCTGTCGGGTCAAAGCCCGTCCTCCCCGCAATCAAGGGCATAAACGAACCATTTGTCAAGGGCGTATGTGAAGTTGACAAAAGAGAAGCAGAGACCGGAAACAAAGTCGTTGTCTGCGGAGCAGGTCTTTCCGGCGCAGAATGCGCTTTGAGCCTTGCTATGGAAGGCAAAGATGTCACATTGGTTGACAGCATCAGCGAAGACATGTTCTTCAATGAACTTACGTTCTTCAATAAGCCTACACTTGCAAGATTGCTGTCTGATAACAAGGTAAAACTTGTACCCGAACACACGGTTACGGAATTTGCCCAAGACGGAGTCCTCGTTGAAGATCCCAACGGCAAAGTCGAAAAACTCAAGTGTGACACTGCCGTTGTGGCGTTCGGAATGACTCCCGATTCGGATATCATCAATGCACTCAATGAAGTAATCCCCGAAACATACATTATTGGTGATGCTCACAAGGTCGGTATGATCGGCGATGCCATAGGTGAGGCATACTGGGTCACAAAAGATATTTAGTACCCTCGGCATCCAAAGACAATATAAATACAACGCGGTTAGAAGTCGGCGATTGCAGCACTTTGCGATATTTCGCCGACAGATCGCACGTAGCTTGGGCACGATTCGCCGGGATGCTTTTGCCGGCAAATTTGGTATAATATTTCACTATCATATAAAATGCTTATGGTCTCACGATAATTATATATAAGATATGCCTGCGATTTAGCGACTTTTTTGTTGACTATGACCACTGCAAGGATTTATACTGGCAGTTATTAAGGGCATTGTTTTTGGAAAAGAAAATGTGTTGCATCTTTACTGGTTTAAAGAATAAAAAATTACAAAAAAAATATAGGAGGACAACCAAATGAAGAAAAGACTATTCCTTATCGCAGCTCTGCTTATCACATGCATGGTATTTCTTATGGCATGCGGTCCTGCAGACACCACCCCGACACAATCCGCAATAGTACCACCCACCGTACCCGGCGAAACCCCGCGTGAAGATGCTCCCGAAACACCCGAAATGCCTGAACTTCCCGTAGAAGAAGGTGTACGCTTTGCAGAACACATTGATGTTATTGTTGACAACACATTCCTGACAATCATCAATCCGTTTCTCCCTGCAGGTAACACTACGTCTTCACAATGGGCCTACACACTGATTTACGACAGGCTGATTCAAGACCTGGGCGGCGGAAACTACGGTCCGATGCTTGCAAATGATTGGTATTCTTCCGATGCTACACTGTGGAGATTCTATCTGCGCGATGACGTTTACTTCCACAACGGCGACCACTTCACAGCAAATGACGTAGCGGGAACCATCAGAGTAGCTCAAGCACATCCGGGCACACTTGCTTTTGACAGATGGCGCACAGTTGAGGGCTACAACATAATTGATGATTACACGATTGAAATTCTTCTGGAAGATATGCACGTTGACTTCCTGTTTGACATTTCATCACCTCCGGGCGGCATCATAAACGAAACTGCTTTCTGGGCAGATGCCGATGAAGGCGTATGGATCGGAACAGGTCCGTTCTATGTTACTGAGTTTTCAACAAACGACTTTGTAACAGTTAATCGCAACGATGCCTTCTGGGGCGAAATGACTCCGACTCAATCAGTCACACTTCGCTTCGTTCCCGAGCCTGCTGCTCGTCTTGTTATGATGCAAAATCACGAGAGTGATGTAAGCTTCGGAACAACTCCGGAAGATCTGGAACTGCTTGCTGCAGACCCCGGATTCGTCCTTTTCCCGGTTACATTTAACTCACCTAACACACTCGTGTTTAACATGTCAGATCCGCTGATGGCTGATTCCAACTTCAGAAGAGCTGTATTCCATGCTCTGAATCTTGAAGAAATTGCCATGGCAGCCGCAGGCCAATGGACTGTTGCACCGCAAGACGGTAACGTCTGGGGACCTGCTACCGAGTTCCGTCATCAAGGTATTCCGAGATGGGAATTCAACCAAGACTTAGCAAGAGAGTATCTGGCAGCATCTCCGTATAACGGCGAAGTTATAGAACTTTCTGTTGCAATTGCAACGAACATCAGAGCAATCGAAATCGTTCAAATCCATCTTGAGCAAATCGGTATTAACACCAGCATTAACTCAATGGATACCGCAGGTCTGCTGTCACACGTTCAATTCGGAAACAACCAAAGCCAAATTCACTTGTTCGGTGCATCATTTACATTGAGCGCACTCGGTTCGGTTTGGAATGTTTACTACCCCGGAACAGGAAACAACAGATCCTCATTTAACAACCCATACATCAGCGAACTAATCATAAGAGCTCGCGGAACTGCTGACAGAGCAGAGCGTGAAGCCATTATCATGCACATTCAAGAATACATCGCACAAGATCCTCCGATGATCAACCTCTTCTGGAGATTGAACGCTGTTTCCGCAATCTACGGCGTAGGCGGAATAAACCTCGGTTATGATACACTGCGCTATGACCTGAGAGGTGTCTTCAGAGTATTGCACGACTAGTTAAGCCTTTTCGAACCTTCTCGTAATTAGATGAGTTAAGGTCGGAAAATCAATAACCGGTAAGCCGGAACGCACGCATCAGCGGCCGGGGAAAAAATAAATTTTCCCCGGCCTGTTGTGTAAGCAGGTTTCGTAAGGTGTGGCAGAATATGTTTTTTGCTCACCCGTTCAGGTGCCGGTAAGGAGGGAAATACTTTGATTCGCTACGTGTTAAAGCGGATATTGCTGCTAATACCTGTTATAATTATCGTGTCCTTTATTGTCTTTACATTGATGGATTTAGCCCCCGGAGACCCTATTGCAATCATGATTGCAGGGGGTGCCGAACTGACTGCGGAAGATATCCTGATGTGGAGAGAACACTTTAACCTTGATCGCACTGTATTTTACAGATATGGTCTTTATATGCTCAACTTACTGCAAGGAAACCTTGGGGTGTCGGATATATCCGGAATTGACGTCTGGAATCTCTACATCACTCGCTTGCCGTATACATTGGCACTGGCCGGTGGCGGGCTTATAATCGGTACGGGTTTTTCCATACCTTTGGGCATCAGAGCAGCAAAAAAAGCCGGAAAGCTTTCTGACAATATAACGACAACATTTTCACTGATCGGAATGTCCATGCCGAGTTTTTGGCTCGGAATCTTGCTGATGCTTATTTTCTCATATCACTTGGGATGGTTACCTGCCGGAGGTGCAAGACACGGATTGCGCAGTTATGTGCTTCCGATTTTGTGCAGCGGTATGATGCTTATGGCACTTTCGACAAGACAAACTCGCTCCAGTATGCTGGAGGTTCTTAATTCGGATTATCTTCGCACAGCCAGAGCAAAGGGCGTGCCGGAATCGCAAGTTATCAACAAACATGCGCTGGGTAATGCTTGGATTCCGATTGTTACCACAATCGGAACGGCTTTGAGCGCGTCACTGGCCGGCTCTGCCGTTATAGAAGCTGTATTTGCGTGGCCCGGCGTAGGTCGAATGACTGTCGATGCTGTGTTTGCACGAGATGTCACTACGGTTACAGGTGCCGTAATAATGACAACCATAATATACGTACTGGTACAACTGATAGTTGATATATCATATGCTTTTGTCGATCCGAGAATCAAAGCGCAATATACCAGCGGCAAAAGAAGAAAAAAAGCAATTCAACAAATTGCAGATACCTCGGAAAACACCGATACACTTCCGCAAGAAGGCGAGACTGCTGTACTTGCTACCGATACATTACAAGCCGACGAGGACCGTTGCGAACAAGAAGTTCTTGATAAAATAGACGAATTGACGAAGCAGCGCAACAAGGATAGTTTGGTACATCAAACCAAAACTGCTAATTCAACCGTAGGTGACATGATTGCTGCAACGACTTCCGCACTTTACAGCGAACGTGCCGATAAAAAGCAAGAAGACCAAGAAGCAAGCCAAAGTGGTTCTGCAACACTTGCAAGCGAAACGAAGTCGGATAAAGATAAAAGCCCTGCAAATCCATCTCCGTATGAGTTGGTTGAAGAAAAAAGATATAAGAAGCGAAATCAGCTTGGCGAAATTGCACATCACCTGAGTAAAAACAAAGGTGCAATGGTAGGAATTTTCATCATCGGAGCAATGATTTTACTTTTCTTTATTACACTTTTCATCAGTTTCGATGTTATGAACGCACCGAATGTTATGTATAGATTCACAGGACCGGGCAGGCGATTCTGGTTCGGTTCGGACGGATTGGGTCGAGACCAGTTCTTGCGTGTAATATACGGAACACGATATTCACTGCTTATAGGATTCAGTTCCGCAAGCATAGGTGCGATATTCGGAATTCTTTTGGGATCCTTGGCCGGTTATTACGGTAAGCTTGTCGATGAGATTATAATGCGTTTTTCAGACAGCTTGGCATCTATTCCTGCGATTCTCTTGGGTATGGTTATTGTCACGGTATTGGGGCAAAGTATTCCAAACCTCATAATCGCTGTCGGTGTACCCGCCATTCCCATCTATATAAGAATTACGAGAGCGGCAATTCTTTCGCTCAGAGGACAGGAATATGTTGAGGCAGCGCGTGCCATCGGATTATCAAACACCCGCATTATCTTCACTCAACTTGTTCCCAACGGACTTGCTCCGATTATTGTTACTTTTACTACAAGTCTGGGTATTTCCATCATCATCGGTGCATCATTGTCATTCCTCGGTTTTGGCGTGCCGGTACCACATCCGGAGTGGGGCGCACTCATTTCGACGGGCAGAGACTTTATACGCATAGCTCCGTGGCTGACGACATTCCCGGGCTTGTTTATAATGGTTACCGTTCTGGCGTTCAACCTGCTTGGAGATGGCTTGCGCGATGCGCTCGATCCCAAGCAGAAGAAGTAAGCGATAATCAAACAGCTAAATCAGCGGAGTTTTACTCCCGTTATACAAAGCCGGCACCTTTTATCGGAGCCGGCTTTGTTTTTTGATTTATTATACTATTAAAACCTGCCGATATTCCGCGCCAACATATACGCCTCGCGGGTTGCAGCCGTTATGTTCCTTGACTCGACACAATCGCCGATCATGTGAAACTCAGGTGCGCAGAAGCCGAGGTCGAGCGCGTTTTCACGTAAGGCTCTCTGCCCTGTTGCATAAATAACGGTATCAGCTTTAACAGTTCCGCCGGCGCACACAACACCCTCTGAAGTTATTTCTTTTACAACTGCATTAAATTCTATTTCCAAGCCGCGTTTTTTTATTTCGCTTTTCAGTCCGAGGATATGCAAGAAGTTCCCGCCGTCGCTGATACGGTCTTGGCTCTCAATGACTTTAACACTTTTTCCGAGGCTTATAAGATGCAGCCCGAGTTCAATTCCGACAAGCCCTGCGCCGATAATCAAGGCTTTGTCCCCCACTTTGTCCACCTCAACATACGCGTCCTGAGCTGCCATAACATTAGATCCGTCAATCCCGGGGATATTAGGTTTTATCGGGGCTGCTCCCAATGCGGCAATTATTACATCGGCACCGATTTTGTCGGCATATTCCCGTGTCACTTCGGTATTTAAGCGCAGATCAATGTCCGAATGCTTGATTTCGTTTTCTTGATAATTAAGATACAGGTCAAGATTTTTCTTAAAATCCACTTCTTCTTCACAGCGCAGCACACCGCCCAAACGACCGCTCTTTTCGCAAAGGATTACATCATGACCTTGCTCTTTGCAACTCAGTGCCGCCTGCATTCCGCCTACACCACCGCCGACAACAAGCACTTTCTTTTTGACTGCGGGCGGAATATATGATTTCATCTCCAATTCGCGTCCGCTTTCAGGATTGATTGCGCAATATGGCTGACAGAAACTCATTTCATCCGAAAAACAAGACAGGCATCGCAAGCATTGTTTCGGCTGTAAACCGGCACGCGCCTTGTTGGGAAGATCCGGATCTGCTATCAGTGCCCGCGCGGCTTGAACAACATCGGCTTGCCCCGATGCAATAATTTCTTCCATAAGTTCAGGGTCTGAAAGTGCCCCTATTGCTGCTACTTTGGTTTTGACATTCTTCTTTATTTCTGCTGCAAATTGTACATTACAACCGTCTTTCATGAACATGCTCGGATGTGTAACGGCAAAGACTTCTTCCACCTCATGATTTCCGGCAGATACATGAATAAGATCGACATGAGCATCTAATTGGCGAGCGATGGCTATTCCTTCCTCAATATCAAATCCACCCTCATAGCATTCAGAGCCGCTTATGCGAATCTCTATCGGGAATCCGGGGCCTACAGCCTTTCTTATCGCTTGGCAAACGGCAACGGTAAACCGCGCACGGTTTTCAACATCTTTGCCGCCCCATTTGTCGTTTCTGGTGTTTGTGGTTGGTGACAGGAATTGATGCAACAGCCAGCCATGCCCTGCATGTACCGTTACCATTCCGAAACCGCATCGCTTTGCAAGTGCCGCGCCGTCGGCGAATTTTTGAATTGTGCGTTCAATTTGCTCATCATTCATCGGAAAAACCGTTCTGCCGTCAAGTTCGCATTCAACAGCCCCGAACGCAGGTCCTGTCGGAATCGCCCCCATGAATGACAGTGCGCGATTTGCGTACATGCCCGCATGTGCAAGTTCCAACGAGGCTACTGCTCCGTGGTCTTTTATTGCAAATGCAACGCTTGACAGGTTGCGCCATATGCTAGGTGTATCGAGGCATATATGCCCGTCTCCGCCTTTGCCGAATTCGCCGTCTACTATGCCTTCAAATGTCGCAACGCTTGCTGCTCCCCCCATAGCTTTTCTGCCATAGTATGCACCGGCACCTTCATTTAAAAAGCCGTCGCCGTTTATATTTTGATATCCGGTTGGAGATGCGAACAGGCGATTGCGAAATAATGTGTTCCCCAAGACTATCGGTGAGAATAAATTAGGATATTTGCATTTATGCATGTTTTTCGCTCCTTAACACTAAATTTGTAATATTCAACCCGGATTTGCGTATTTATTGTGGTTATTTTTCGACCATTTTATCATAGTCGGTATGATAATGTATACTGTTTCGTTGTCAAAATTATATAAATAATTTGCTATATGTCAGGCAGCCGGTTATCGATTGGGATTGGCGCTTCGGCCCGCTTCCTCCAGGCAGATATATGTTTGTCCGATCCGGTTGGTTTGGCGAGTGGCCTTCCGGTTCTGAGCGGCCCAATTCATATGTTGCTGTTGAGTTTTTCATAACGTCGGACACACCTTAGCGCAACCTTGGTTCAAATAGTAGAGTGATGCGAAGGCTCTGACACACTATATAAGCACAATGCCGTAAGTGGCTAAACAACCTAAGGGGCTGTATAAAACTGAAACGCGGGACGCCCGGGTGTGCGTCCCCTACAAAATACGGTTTTCAAATGCAATGACACCGCAACATGTAGGGGCTGCACACCGGGCAGCCCGCGTTTTGATACAACCCCTTAAGCTAGTATAGCTCCTATTAACCTGGTATAGCGTAAACGAAATAGCCGGGCTATAATTGTGGTAGATATTTTCGTTTGGCGAGGCAAAAGCTCGCAGGAATACCACCGGTCTTTCAAGAGATTTTAACGAAGTCAGGCGGAAATAGATGCCGCAAGAATAGGCTGGTTATTTCGTTTACGCTATACTAACTCAAGCGCATTTTAAAATCCGCATATCCAAAAGTCTTAATCACACGGCATTGCCCGTCTGCACCCTCAATTGCAATTGCAGGTAACGGCATGCCGTTAAAAGTATTATTTTTCACCATAGTATAGATTGCCATATCCTCGAAACTCAAGCAATCCCCAATTCGCAGAGGGCTATCGAAAGAGTAATCTCCGATTACATCTCCCGCAAGGCAAGTCATACCTGCCAAGCGATAGGTATGTGCCCGCTCATTGGGCAACCCACTGTCTGACAGCGGCGGACGATACGGCATTTCTATGACATCAGGCATATGACAGGCGGCAGATGCGTCCAAAATAGCAATATCAACACCGCCATTATGCACAATATCGAGTACCGTCGTATCCAGCCACCCGGCGTGAAAAGCGATAGCTTCGCCGGGTTCTAAGTAGACCTCTACTCCGAATTTTTCTTGTATCTGCACGATACAAGTCTCAAGTGCCTCAATATCATAACCCTCTCGTGTTATGTGATGCCCGCCACCGAAATTAACCCATTTGAGCTCTCCCAAGAATTTGCCGAATTTTTCCACAAAGACCTCCACCGTCTCAACAAGAGGAGCCGCATCTTGCTCACAAAGGGTGTGAAAATGCAAGCCCTCAAGGAACGAAAGACAGCTTGGATCAAACCGGTCCGAAGTTACACCAAGCCGTGAACCGGGAGCGCATGGGTCATAAATGCCCGACCCCTCTTGCGTGGAATGTTCGGGATTTAAGCGAAGTCCGACACTTACCCCTGCGTTCCTTGCGACAGGCGCATATTCTTTGAGTTGAGTGACGGAATTAAAAATAATCTTATCGGAGTAGCTCAGTATCTCAGGAAAGTCATCAGGGCGAAATGCCGCAGAAAACACATGGCTCTCTCCGGGAAAATGTTCTCTTGCAAGCCGTGCCTCATATAGCCCGCTCGAAGCCGCCCCCACAAGATATTTCCCAATGAGCGGATAGAGCGCGTAGAGAGAGAACGCTTTTTGTGCCAGAAGAATTTTACATCCTGTCCGCTCCATCACATCACGCAGAATGCGACAGTTTTTCTCTATCTTAGCCTCACTCACCACATAGCAGGGAGAGGGTAAATCCTTACGTGTCATCGCCTGATGCTCCATTCTCTGAAAATTACTCAATTCTCACGTCGTCTTTTGCTGTCTGCCGTCGTCGTAACACCTTGAAATACCACTTGCAATCATTTGAAGAGGTAAGCACTAATCCACCAAAGTCGGGTTCTCAACCACTTGCCACGGCAATCCCCATTTGTTTAACGCTTCCATAAACGGATCAGGGTCAAATTCTTCCACATTATGTACACCGGGCTTTCGCCAGAGTCCTTGCATTACAAGCATCGTACCAATCATTGCCGGAACGCCTGTGGTGTAGGAAACAGCCTGACTTCCGACCTCTTTATAACATTCCTCGTGGTCGCAGACATTGTAAATATAGATTGAGCGTTCCACACCGTCTTTCTTGCCTTGGAAGATACAACCAATATTCGTCTTACCCTTCGTGCGCGGACCAAGCGATGCAGGGTCGGGCAGTACCGCCTTTAGAAATTGAAGCGGAATAATCTCCTTACCCTCGAACATAATCGGCTCAATGCTCGTCATTCCGACATTTTCAAGACAAGTCAGATGACGCAGATAACTTTCACCGAAAGTCATAAAGAAACGAATTCGCTTAATTCCGGGGATATTCAGTGCAAGACTTTCAAGTTCTTCGTGATAGAGCAGATACATGTCTTTTTCGCCCACTTGGTCGAAATTATACACACGTTTAATCTCCATAGGCTCTGTTTCAATCCACTCTCCATTTTCCCAATAACGACCTTTGGCTGAGACTTCCCGAATATTGATTTCGGGATTAAAATTCGTGGCAAAAGGATAACCGTGATCCCCGCCGTTACAGTCTAATATGTCAATGTAGTTAATCTCATCAAAATAATGCTTGAGCGCATAAGCTGAGAACACACCTGTCACACCCGGATCAAAGCCCGAGCCCAAAAGTGCAGTAACACCCGCCTGCTCATAACGCTCACGATATGCCCACTGCCAACTGTATTCGAATTTTGCCGTATCTTCCGGCTCGTAGTTTGCTGTGTCTACATAATGCACGCCCGTTGCCAGACACGCATCCATTATAGGTAGGTCGTGATAAGGCAGTGCCAGATTGAGCACTACATCAGGACGTTCCTTGTTAATAAGGGCGGTGAGGTCAGCTACATCTGATGCATCAACTTTAGCGGTGGTGATCTTTGCTTTTGTTTTTCCCTCTAACTGCGCCTTTAGTGCATCACATTTAGATATTGTGCGACTGGCAATACAGATTTCGCTGAACACTCCATCGTTTTGTGCACATTTGTGTACTGCAACTCCGGCTACTCCGCCGGCACCAATAATTAATACTTTTCCCATTTCCAATGACCTCCTGTAGTCAAAATGTATAGTATATAGGGTAGATATGATGTCTACCTTATTTTAGTAGGCAAAATCGGCATTTGCGGCACAAGTAAAGATTGATACTATGTGCATTCTGCCCCGACCATCGGGGAAATTCTTAACGCAAAAGGATGAAAATTATCAAAACAAGCATCATCAATTACAAAAATAATAACCTATTCAAAAAGAAATTTCAATAATATGGAGCGATTGGGCATGTAGGGTCTTGCGGTAGTTCTCGCCCCCACCCCCCCGAACTCATCCAAAGAACAGAATCTTATTAATCAGTCATTGAAATGTTCCAGCAACTTTTGCACATACCGAGACGGTGTTTGCGTTCTTGTATCTCCCCAAGGCATAACTCGCTGAGTTGGATAGCTAAGATAGCAAAGTCGTTTAGAGCGAGTGATTGAAACAAACATATTGTGCTGCTCTTCTGCAAGTTGTGAACCATCGTTCAACGCCCGATAGTCAGGGAAAACCCCTTCGTTTAATCCTATTATGAAAACAACGTCATACTCCAATCCTTTGGACATATGAACGGTAGACAAGGTAACGCCCGACTCATCAGATACGTTTGTAACCCCCAATGCAATTGCTCTCATCATATGAGCAAGACTCCTATCATCTAATGATGAATTTTTTGCATATAGCTTCCAGCGTTCTTCCCACGCTAAATAGTCATTGTATAATAGCAACAATTCGTTCTCGCTTAAGGTGCTTTGATTGGGTTGACAATGTGCAGATAGTATTTCTAAAGTTTTATCAAACCTAAAGTTTACCTGCGTGTTTTGCAAACTATTCCATGCACTATTTAAAATTTCAGCACCCTGTTCCTCAAATGCACTTTGAAATTCTTGGCTTAAACGTAATTCTGCAAAATTAGTGTATTTTGTAAATAGCGTTCCTAAAATACCCTTCATTTCCTCAAAATGAAGGACATCAAGATTATTCATTATCAATCTTAGACCCAAGTCAAACACTTTGAAAAAGGATGATTCACTAAGCATATCCTTATTCGCCGAAATACGAAGATTGTAATCAACCCCCCTCTCCTTGAACAATTTCTCTAATGCATTGAATATATACCTATTCCGAGCCAATACAATACACTGTTCAAGAGTACATTTAGTTTCTTCTATGTCGCTGTGCCCATCTTGCAATAAAGAATTGATTTTATCTGCAATCCATAATGCCTCACTGTCTTCGTTTTGGAAAGATTGGATACCGACCTCTCCAACAATAGGCAGTATTCCTTTCATTTCAAAAGTTGGTTCTATTACTTTTGCAGCTTCGATTACTTTCTGAGATGAACGATAATTTTCATCTAAATTATATTGTGTCACATTAAAATCTTCGCTAAAATTTTGGCACATATATCCTGGAGAAGAACCGTTGAAACCATATATAGACTGATTGGGGTCACCAACCATAAGCAAACTGGCCGAGTCTCCAACAATTGCTTTAATAACAGAATATTGAGCTTTATTCAAATCCTGCGCTTCATCCACGCAGACATGCTTATACACACGATGATAAATACGTGCGACTGCAGGCTTCTCCACTAATATTTTATAAGCATATAGCAAAATATCGTCAAAATCAATGGCGTTTTGAGACAGCATTAAATCGTTATAATCCTGATACAGCCGTTGGGTTAATGGCCTGTCGAGGTAATCTTCAGGAAATTTAAGATTTCTTTTCGCGCTTCCAAATTTGTCAAAAATCTCACGCGCCTTTTTTGAATCAAGATTCCCATTGCCGTCAGAGCATCTAACTTTCAGTTGTGGAATGTTTTCCAATGCAGTCTTAAATATCTCAAAACGGTCTACGAATGATTCAAAAATATGCAATTCACTTGGAAGACCAATCGAAGAAGCACGTTGAGAAACTATATCCATACAAAAATTATGAACCGTCCCAACATATACCAATTCATTGAGGTCATTTTGAGAGTACGATTGTAAAAGGCGTTCTTTTAATTCGTTTGCCGCTTTGTTGCTAAAAGTTATTGCAAGCACACGTTCTCCCCGTTTGTTTTCAGAAATCAACTTCTTAATTCGCTCGGTAAGAGTACGTGTTTTACCACTGCCAGCTCCAGCAATGACACATATATATTTTTCATTGGAATCAACGACCTGTTTCTGTTTATTCGATAAATTCATCTATAATCTCCCATTAGTTTGCCTATTTGCTCAAGCAAATGTTTTATCTTAGGTGGATATTTTCGTTCACTTTCAGAAACTTCACAAATCTTTTGTGCTATAGGCAGAGCATATTTTATTTTTTCTTTCTCAAGACACGCTATAAGTGCTTGTTTCTTTCCCGCATCACAGCAAAATCGCCTATCTGTTTTAACCCAAATAACATTATTGCATACTTCGCATTTCGGAGAATTGGGCTGCAAAAAATCTCTTTTAGAGGAAGTCTCAAAATAGGTCGGTGCGTCTTCATGAGGCTTACCTTCATAATCATTAATTGTAGCTATTATTTCATCAGTATAACCCATGCTTACTAAATATTTTTCGTAGTTATTAGGACTATCCAATACAACTATGTTGTTGTATTTATTTAAATCAGGTGTAGCTGATAATCCTTTCAAATCTTTTATCGAATCTGCTAACGCTTTTACAACATTCGGCTCCCCATCACTGAATACAACCCACTCTATACCGATACTTTCAAGAGTTTTTAAGAAGGTTGCATAATTTCCTTGCCCGTCTATCCCAGTTATGCTAACGCCTACCTCATGTGGGAAACAATTAAAGTAACTCTTAAAAAACACTGGTAACGCAAGTCTTTCCGTATGACCTTCGGCAAGTATCACTAACTTGGCAAAAAGAATTTCGCCATATGTGTCTACTACCATTCTTTTTACTTTAGATATCTCGTCTTCTTGCAACCTAAGCTCTGAAAGCGAGGAGAATCGTGTTTCCGCATTTTGCATGGCCACATAAATCAAATCTCCGACATTTGAAGATGACAAAATGTACGGCGAGTGCGTTGTAATAATTCGCTGACCTTGTATTTGAGAGAAATCATCTATCAATTTTCTTTGTGCTTGTGGGTGTATATGGGCTTCAGGTTCTTCGAACGCAGTAATGCAGAAGAATGGAGAATCAGTTGCATTTCGGGTTTTTTCGTTAATCACTGTTTTTAAAGATGCGAAAACAGCACGGCTACGAGTTCCGGCTCCCATATTTGATATGGGTATAGCGGAAGACGAATTTTGAGTTATATAAATGTCCAACCCCTTATATATTTCGTCAACAGTACGAGTAATGGGGTGAATATCCACTTGGCTATCCTCAGTATTTGTAGATGCACTTAAATCTTCAGATGCCTGTTGGAGAAACGGGCTTTCACCCATTATTCTTTGACTTAGAGTTTCCAACGAGCTTTCAATATCTGCTTTTGCATCTTCGGACATTTTTATTTTTGACAACTGTTTACTCCACATAGAGGCTTTATCACGAATATCTGAAGAAATATCACGATGTGCATCAAGATAGATAAACTCGAAAGCAGATAATGTACGCCCCCCAATACCTTTTCCATCAACAACGTTATCGTTAGTCCAAGAGTCTATAAGAAGCCGCTCTCGGCGGTATTCGTCTCTATCAGAGTCATATATAAACTTTGTTCTAAATGCAAAATATTCTTTATCATTTTCATCACTAAGAACATTATCACCAAGATGCAATCCCCAAGCATCATTAAAGGTTTCGGTTCTAACTCCGTTGGCATCGACAGGAATAAATTTGAGGTCTATAGCAACATTGTTTTCTTTGCTGTATGCGAAATGTTGCGAACGAAACACATCTTTTTCTGTAATGTTTTTATTATTAAATGCAAGGGCAAGAGCGAGCAGAAAATTTGATTTTCCACTATCATTCGCACCAAACATCACGGAAAAAGGGTTTAGATAAATGTTTGTATTCTTTATAGAGCGAAAATTCTCTATATGGACTTGATATAGCTGTATGTTCGTAATAACCGCCCCCTAATCTTTATTGTTCTCTTTTCAGTCCCTGATACATCTCCATCAACACCACCACGCAATCCGCTTCGGAGAAGTCCTTGACAGGAAAGCCGTACAATTTCATTACAGCTTTATCAAATTCACGGTGAGCGTTAAGTAATGACGTGTGGTACAGCATTGATGTTTCACCGTATTATTTGTTTGTGGACGTTCTTTTTGCTGCAATAATGTGAATCTAACTTACTTATTCGTCATCATCATCTTTTGATTCATAGAAATATTCAATTTCTTGTTTTATTTCACTACTTGTCAAAAGTTTTCGGCGATTTAGTCGCTCTTTTGCCTGCTCCAAGATCTCTTTGATTTTGCGTTCAAACTCAGCTTTTGGCGGGAGTTCTGTCCAGTATTGAGCAACGGCAATTCCTTCCTTGTCAAGCTCTAAAAGCTCTATTTGCTCACGGCTCGCCCTTGTGCATAGGATTATGCCAATCGGAGGATTCTCGTGTTCTTGTCGCTCAAACTTATCAAGCCATTTCAAATAAAATCGCATTTGACCTGTATATTCGGGTTTGAATTTTCCTATTTTTAACTCTACAGCGACCAATCTTCGCAACGAACGATGGAAAAATAGCAAGTCAAGTTTGAAATCGTCCCCGTCCATTGTCATCCTCTTTTGTCTATCTACAAATGCAAAGCCGTTTCCGGCTTCGAGGATAAAGCTTTCAAGTTCAATTAGTATTGCTTTTTCTAAATCAGCCTCTGCAAAATTATCTTTTAGACCAAGCACATCAAGCAGATATGGGTCTTTGAATACATTGAAAGGCACAGCAGAAGCCTCGGAAATTTGTGTATTGGCAATTTCCCGACGTTCATATGCTTTTCGAGAAATTTGGCGACGTAATTCTTTTGTCCCTAAATGGCGTTTGGCAGAATCTTTTGCATAAAACAATCTTGCTTCATTGGTTTTTAATGGCAAAATCTCAATAAAATGCGACCAACTCAATTGTGACGCCAGCTCCGTCACAATTTGAAAATCGTCGAATTTATCGGCAAATCTCATCATTCGGCGTAAATTATGAGTGTCAAATGTTTTACCATATTTCACCATCAATTTTGACGCCAGCTCCGCCACAATTCGTTTTCCATAAGCTGCACGACCGCCATCAAGAGTAACAGAATTAACGTAATGTCCAACTTCCCAATACATCAATGTAATTTCGCAATTTGCGAATGCACCGGCACGATATTTGCGTGTTTCTATAATTTCTGCAACACGTTCAAAAATTTGAA
>Ga0123355_10001448_pt1 | contig 33024 bp, 23 predicted proteins | sample TergutEmb28metaG_3_FD_89872 | JGI IMG/M metagenome (GOLD analysis project Ga0123355, IMG submission 89872) | Embiratermes neotenicus P1 segment gut microbial communities from Petit-Saut dam, French Guiana - Emb289 P1 | ecosystem: Host-associated > Arthropoda: Insects > Digestive system > Gut ...
ACAAACTTTCTCCAATGATATATTATGGTTGTATAAAAACAAACGCTAACACATAACAAAACCAACCCCCTCTTCCATCCACCCGTAGGGAAAAACGGAAACCTCCGTGGCCCGTCGCCTACGCTTGGCTACCGAAGTACGGAAATCTCCGTAGCCCGTCGCCAAAGTGTTAAGCACGGGGACAACTTTACCTTTACCTTTACCTTTAGCCTTCAAGTACACACTCCCTAAATTGGCTGCTGCTACATTAGAACAGAGGACATCCAGTATATGGACTTCGACGGTATACAATTCCTTGCACATGAAACACTTTAATGGGAACATTATGACCTGAAAGTTGACTAAGCAAACTCTTCACACCTGCATACACTAGAATTATGGCAGAAATCACTGCACTGGTCTTAGTTGGACCTAGCATCCAGTTCAGAAAGCTGTTATAGAAACACAGCCTGAAAGACAACTCCAACAAAAGCACTAAAGTACGTTGACAAAAACAAAATAATGCAGCTTCCACAAGCAGTCATATTATTTCATTACTGCAGAAATAAAGCCAGAATATTCTATTAACTACTAAAGTAAGGAGACTAACTTCTCCACTTTCAGGAATCAGTAGCCTTCCTGTTCTGACAAGCTTAATACACTCTGTCGAACAAAAATCAAATGTGCACTTAATTCTTAAGTCCCTCTCTGGAAATGACATGATGTACAGCTGTCATCATAATTTGGGTTATATTCTGTCTTTTGGTTGATTCCGTGGTGTCTGAATTTTATATGCTGACATTTCAGAACACTGTTCCATCTTCATAGGTGGTGTTAGTAGAAAGAATAACTGGGATGAGATTTTTGGGGTATTTATATGGGGAAAGGTTTGCCTTGAAAATAGCTTGAGCCAATTGGAGGGGGGTTACAGGGAGGGGGCAGGTCCAAGTAGAGAAACAGGCTATGGAGGGCTAAGACCCCAAGTGGAGACCAGAGTAAGTATGTGAGGGAAAATGGCATTGTGTCTAAGCGAGAAAGCGGAGCCATGGGATGGTAGAGATTAAAACTATTGTTTCAGGTGGCTGTCTCCCTTTTTTTAAGCATGTGCAGAAGGGGTTTCCAGGATTTGCTTAAGGTTGGGCCATCTTCTCTGTTAATGTTGTGTGGGTGCATATCCACTATAATGGCTTTCCTGATGGGTTGGTCGAAGTGTTCGGATTTAGCAGAAAGTTTTGTATCCTGTAGTTTAATAATATGGTCCTGGTTGATGCTGTGTTCCACTACTGCTGATTTATCGGTTTGTGCTAGTCTTATATGTCTCCTGTGTTGATTCCAAATTGGATGGATCGACCGTTTGTCTGATATAAACCTTGCCACATCCACATGGGATGCTGATTACAACTAGTGGTCTTAATAACTAAGCATCCTTGACAGGTGGAAGGTAGCTGAAGATTTTCCTTGGTGGTAGGGCAACACTTATGATATTGTGTTTCGCCAGTATTCTGCTGAGTTGGCCATATGCTGTCTGTGTGTAAGGTATTAACACAATTGAGGTGGGTTTATCATTGGTCTTCGCTGACTCAGCAGATGTCAAAATAAGCCAGTAGCTACAAATTATCATCTACAATCACGAAGTGAAGAAGTTCAAAAACAATAGGTATATTTTAATGTAACTGTATTGTTATCAGCAGCCAATGGGATTGTCTTCATTGTAATAAAAGTAAAATGTCAAGTAAATGCCAAACAATAATTTAACAATTAATATACATCTATCCAGAGATGTATTATTGTCTGTTTAATACTTTAAGTTTCTCAAAGTGCATAAGATTATTTTCACATTGTACAGTCATAACTTTATCCGACTGTCACTGGTCACTTCCTATCAGCCCACAGACCTTAATGAAACTTAAAACTTGCAATGAATGACGTGATGTGTCAGTGATATGAAGGTAAACAGAATCTTTAAAAAAGGTGACTAAAAAAAGTAACTCCATTATATTGGAATAGCAGTGAAAACTGCACGACCTGCTGTGCCATGAAACAGTTGACTGACGAGCAGTGCAAGTTGCCAGCTAAAATGAAGTCCCTGTATTGCTGCATTTATGGACATGTTGCATAGTAAATATTATTTACTTTGACAGCATATTTAATGTTTGACTTATTTTCCCATTTACTGTTTCATTTCAGAATATATTTCACCTTACCTCCATTTCCAAGATTGTTTTTTTTTATTTTCCTGTGTTACATTAAAACCATCAGCAAATGCTTCAAGTTATAAAGCCACAAGTCATTCGAGGTTTGCTGAGCAGCTTGGCATACTGATACCGTTCAGAACTTGTCTTTTGAGGTGTCTAGTTGTAATCTTGGCTTGGATTTTGTGTATGGCGATGGAAGTTGATCGTATTTTTCTGTCTCCAAATGAATGTTAAGATAGTACATGTAAGTAGCTCATCACTGCCTCGCATCCAATTCCTTACCTGCTCTTCTTGCATGATTATATTCTTATTTCAGTCAATATTATGTAACTCCTGGAGTTAAAAGTGTGTTGTGAAATAACCAAAGATTCAATAAGCAAGCGACTCATGACTGTTTGTTTCCTGTTTACAGGAAATGGAACTTAGTGATGACGAAGGATCAGATCACAGCACACCACAAGCCACACCTCGTCGTCCACATGCACATCATCGACCTAGAAAACAAGAAAAGAAGAAACGTAGATAACTTTTGTGGAGTTGATGATGGCTGTCTTGCATGTGTAAAGAGTGACCAGAAATGATGATATTTCAGCATTCCTTAGTGACTTACATTATTTGTTGAGTACGTCAGGGAAATATGGCAATTTATTTTTAATGTGGAATGTATCATTCAGCCTCAGAGAATGAACTGGTTTATGACAACTCTTTTCTAGATTCGCTAGCAAATTTAAGTTTTGTTCACTGATGCAGATGACATGGAGCAGTGCTCATTTGTTTAAAATCATGACACCGTTGGCAGTACTTTTAGCCATGTCTGCTTAATTACAAATCTCAATCAGTATCACAGTACTGATGTTCATGTTGTTTTAATAACATGAAGTATGGTGATTTTGCCTTTAATTGGGTGTGGTCACAAAAATGAGTCATTAACTTAGTGTGCATTTTGAATTGTTTTAGATGTGGCACAGGAATACTTCTCACTGTCCAGTTTGAAGTAATACGTTTAATTAACTTTTAATCCATGACTTTTTAAACTCTGAGTGTAAGCAGACAGCTCAATTGTAAATTAATTTGGAATTATTTACATGAATTGTGTCTTAAATACCAGTTAATACAGGGCCTGGCAGAAATACCTGATGATTTGGCAACACAGCTGTGTGTGGGATCATCAGTGTGGGGAATATGTCCTTGAGTGCCCTTCTTGCGTGACTCAAAGCATTTCAGTTGCCATGGAGTGCTGGTCTATAGAGCATCAGGCTTTCTCTGTGGAGACGTATTTCTAAAACAATGATTCTGTCGTCGTGACTTCATCGGCACTTCAATATTCATCGGAACGACAGTGTCCCTAGTCACAATACTGTACTGTTGTGGGTGAGAAACTTCAGAGAAACAGCATCTGCCGCAAAAAGAAAACCTTGAGGAAAAAAAGCCTTCAATTAGAACTCCTGAGAACATCGAACAAGTGCATCAGGCTTGCGGGAATGTGCTGACAAGGGACGCCACCTCATAGATGCTATATTCAGGAACGGAATATTGTAATTAAAATGCTTTGAGATAAAGATAATTTTAATAATAAATTCATGTAAAAAGACAGTATATTTTTCATTTTATTGTACTTAAAAATTGTCAGATTTTTCTGCCGGACCCTGTATTTATTACATGATTTAATCTAGAAAACCCAGATAAATGTGGATGTACATACCTGAAAGAGCTAGCAGAGAGAAACGGATTCCTCTTCAGTACACGGGCTGCTTTGAGGGAAGTGTGAGAAAGCTAAAATGTTATATTCATCAAGGCAGGGAGATCATAAAATTCAACTCATGTGGTGACCAGTTTCAAGAAGAAAATGTACAGATGTCAGAACTTTCTGGTGCACTTCAGATCTGAATAAATTGGTTTTCTTATAAATGGTTAAAACAGGGAAGGGAGGAAGTAAATGCTAAAAGATGCAGTCTAATAAAAAGACTGATAGATCAAATAATCACACCATCCTCTACAAATAAAGAGCAATTCTTAAAAATCTCAATTGTTTGGAGCTCGTAGTTTCATTAAGTGTATTTTGAGAAGCTGCTTTTCTGAATCACTGCATTTTTGAAATTTAAATGTCCATGTTAACAAAAAATACTCTGGCCATAATGTATTTTTGGCATTTAAAGTCAGTGGCTCGAGGTTCAACATGGTAAGGGCCAATTCACACTATGCGTCATGTTTCCTTTCTCTCACCGTTCCATCAGAAAGGTCTGTGTTCACACTGTACGTCGTGTTCAGTCTCCTTCCAGAACAGAACGTGATTCAAGGCCTGCGATAACTTCCACCAAATATGTAGCCCCATTCGTTTTCTAAGACAGCAACAACAGCATTGATGTTAGATGAAGAAGAGAAAAATGCTGCTGTGAGTTACAAAAAGGAGCATATGTGGGTTCACAAGTGTTACAGAAGCAGAAAATCAGAAGGATCGTATGGAATAAATAGCAATAGAGGGATTTTTGTACATTCAAAACTTGGGAAATATTTAGAAACTCATCTAAGCATTCTGGAAGATAAGCAGCTGCCTGGAACATTATGCTTAGCCCGTCACATTCTTATGAGTGACGAGGCTTATCCTCTGAAAACTTCCTTACTGAAACCTTACCCAGGGTCACAGAGCAAAGGGGACAATGAGAAAAGCATCTTCAATTATATGCTTTCCCCATCCAGAGTGGTGGAAAATGCACTTGGAATATTAAGCCAGAAATTTCAAATTTATCAGAGGACCGTACAATCATTGCCGGTGAATGCGGATGTTATTTTTATGACTTATTTTGCATAGTTATTTGACAGATCAAGGTGTAGGCCTAAGTGATATGGGAAGTTCTGCAAATGATCAAAGCAATCTCACAAAATGCCAAAACAAGGGGGTAATGCACACTGAAGTGCTTTTGAAGTAAGAGACAAATTTAAACAAATATTTAACCTTTTGGCACCGGAATTATTTTTTTAAATTTCAGCACACACTGTATATAAAATGTGAATAATACAGGAACCAAATAAGTTAGGACTATGAAACAAACTGCATTTTGAAGAGGAAAAAACAGAGAGTAAATACCATGTTTAAAATATTCAGTATCTGTATTTGTTGAATAATTATATAAAATGCAACGTTTAGAGGTTAGCGGTGCGGTACGACCATTATAGTGGTCGTTAGGCATCAAAAGGGTAATAGTGTCCATCTGGATTTGTGCCTTGGAAGAATGAAGGAGTGCAATCTGTAATGTTCTATTTTTCTTTCCAGACTCTGTCACTATGTTTCTTATTTGACATGTCATATAATTCCTCTCATTTATGCACCAATTCTGTTAATGTTTCATCCATTTCTGACGACAAACAGGCAGCACTCATTGCAAGCAATCACTCGAAGTGTGGTAGAGGTAAGACTGTTCACATTATCAGAATCAAGCAGGTTCAGACCGGTTAGGACCCATTCCATTATGTCAAACATATCTCACTCACCAACAGCGATGGAATGGAACTGAGATGTGACGGAGACGTTCCTGTCAGTGTGAACATCTCCGTTTAATTACACGTGAGAAAATTTTACTGAATGGTGACATTTCGTGACAGAAACATGACATAGTATGAATCGGCCCTAAATACTCAATATAAACTGCAACACATCGAACTAACACACACAGGCCCCAACTCACAGTCAACTTGAATAGTTAACAGAAGTAACCAACAGTATAATGAAGGTCATATACAATGATCTGTGGTAAGTAAATATGTTAAGCTAAGGTTATGATGCATCTAACAAGCTTTGTGGAAACATCCAGGAATTCAACGATCCTCACTTGCATCAACCACACACTTGTCATGTCATGAGGTTTTTGGCACAGATATATCTTTGCTTACTGTTCACATGCACTAAACTTCTGCCCTGTGGGTTGATAAACTGTATGTTCAAACATCAATGAACCTGGAAGAGAAATCCCTTACAATGTAACAAATAATAAACACAGTACCATCCTTAATTTTTATTACACCACAAAAAGTTGACTTTTTTCCACGCCAATTTCAACCCAAATTTATCCCCTTGGTCAAAGCAAGATCACGGAAACAAAGCTGACTTACTTAACTGATCAGAAATAAAAATGCCTTGTTGCTAGGAAGAAAAACTTTCTTAACAGGCGTAGTATCAGAGATGGTAAATGCCACACAATTAGACAGTATACTAAAAACATCAGCATATAAGTTTGAAGTATAATGGACCTTACAGTTTTAGAGATGAAAAGAAAGACTATCATGACTGGTGATAATGAATATTGCTTATACCAAGAGAATATACATACAATCCACCAATCCAAATGTCTCTAACCATCAGTTATTCTACTAACTAAACCACCATTCCAAAAAGTCTATGTTTTTGACAACAGTATTCTGACCAATTAATTGTTTTCCACAAAAGAAGCAAATATCCTTGTTTAAGAAAAATCAGTTACTTTAACATACAATGTTAGCTACTTATTACATAACCTTGAAATTTTAAGCTTAATTTTTAAAGGTTGCACACATATAAGATTTCAGTATTGAATTACGTCTTACGTTTTACTCACCACCAAAATGTAAGCCTGCAATCTGAATGCTACATCTAGTTTCAAATCCACGAAACCTCCATATTGATTTGGTAAGACATAAAACTTGGGATACCAATAATATGCAATATATGTTTAAACATTTCACAGATAAGGTTATACATTGTATTGTTAAAAGCAAATGGAGATATCCATAATTATGCTTATTAAAAGTAAAATGTGTCATTTTCTTTTTTTCCTTGTACATTATGAAAAGCTGTTATACCAAAGACCAAATCAGAGAATGGCATAAGGCAACTATTTCATAGTAAACAGAAGGGAAGATGAAAACAAAAATTTATTCTTTTGAAGTGTAATCATAAAGTTAAATGTCTCCATATGCTTTTATATGAAATTCCTACAGTAACAATTGTTTTAGAAACACAACAAAAATTAATGCTATTTTAAAATGGAGAAACAAGAGTTTCACTTAAGAGTTTGTCTTTTTGTGGTTCAGATGTCATAACCACAAAGATAATAGGGGGAAGAAATTTTAGGGGCCCACTTTCACTTAACTTTTTTTGGTAATTTTTTTTTTGTTTCTTGAATACATAAATCCTTATTTATAGAACTATTATATGGTGTGACAATGCTTATTATGTACGATAAAAGTTCAAACGTGAAACAAACATTACAACTGGGGATAGAGAGAAAAGCATAAATCCCAGGTTTCCACCAAAATGCAAACACAAACATTTGTTTGATACTGCAAGCAACATACATACATTTACACAATGTCTGTCTTACAAAATTGTGTAACAGGAAAAATCTGAATATTACTTTCCCTTGAAACCAGAACATCACGAGAAACATGCCGTTCTTTCAAGATTTCTACTTGTTTAAATGTATTTCTTAATATCCCTTGGTGCATGCTTGTACTCAGTTCAGACCAAAAACAAAACACAAAGAAAAAAAAATCACTATTTGTGTACAGAGGATAACCATTTTTGATACATCATTTTATACACATGAAAATACAATTAAACAAAGTTATTCTAGAACATTTTCAATTGTGTCATCTATGATTAGGGACAGCTGTTTTATTATACAAGCTTATACTGATAATTTATTAATAATGCATTAACTTTAATTAAAATCATGTTTAGTAAAAGGAAAAGACAACGCTAAAATAAACTTCACTTGCACTGCACCAGTGACTTGACTGGGCAGTATAAAATTTAAAATGAGCTCTTCATTACCATAAATATGGGACATACATAACACCCTAACTTTTAAGAGCCCTTGTACAAAATATGGTTCTTTACAGTTACGTAAGTGCAGATGGGGTATTCTACTCAATATATATGACAGGCAACTGACCAAACTAAACTACAACATGTACTCTTTCCTGTTTGTAATGGATTACTGTATGCACTACTTTCAACCATGCACATCATAAGGTAAGCAAAACCACTAAATCAGGTCACAGTGCAAGCAAGTTCCCTATAAGGTTCATGTAGACTACTAGCAAGCCTGTACAAAATAAACTGATTTTGGGATAAAATTACCATTTGTTCATAATTCTGTGGACCATGCATTCCACCACAAACAAACCCATTTTTTATTTCATTAATTTTAGTATGTTCAAATTCTCTCTTTATGAACCATTTTTTTCTCTTTGTATATCATACATTACTAAAATTATGTACGTTATGTTCATGGGAAAGCTCCTCATGATGAAATTACCAGTGTTCAATAAATGCAGACAAGCCATGTTTAACAACTTTCAATGTTGGATTGATCCATCTTATTTTCAAAACAAAGTAATGAAGTCTGAATCCAATTTTAGTGTCTGCTATACTGTGTCACTAGTGCCTGAACAATGTGCTTTGTTTTAAAACACACTGAAGCAGGAGACAGTATTGTTTTTACAATAGCATTACTGGATTCACATACCATCAGTTGGACTTACTCCATTTGTAAATAACTGCTTCTATACTGTATTTCTTTCCCTCTCATAAGGAAACACTGACTTCTGTTGCAATATTTATATTAACACATGGGAAAATTCAATTATAAATCTATGTCTTAAACCTAAGTGCAGAAGGTTGTAATTTATTATTCCTTATACTTCCCTTTATAAATACATTACCAAAAGACATACAGTGGGCCCCTACAAGGAAAATAATATATTATTCAAGATACTCATTCATTTTATTTAAATATAACAATTAACTATAGTATGTTCAAAACTGTGATACAATTTTTTGGGCGAAATTCGTTTTTAAATTTCCTATCCACAGTGTTCAGTTTATTAGTCTGACATGATCTTATAGTGAGAGAAATTCATGTATCTTCCCATTTCGTTTACCTAGAGATGCATTAATAACACATCATGTTATCATGTGATGAAAGGCTTTGAATTTGTTTCCTATGCCTGCACATAGAAAAAAGGACATTTCCAATATCAACCTAAGGAAAAACTCCTGCACAATTTCACACATTTTCCACTGACAGTATATTACTTCCAGGTGGTATGTGTATATACATATATTTATGAAGGCCCATAATACCTTCACAATATTAAACATGTTCTGATGATATACATATCCCTAGCTCCTGAAATTTTTGGCAACAGCCATGTTTCATTTTGTATTCAAGATCTTCTGAATAAGAAACTACTGTGTATAATCAAGGTTTTCAGCATAAGCATTTGTTGTTTTAAAATAAGCTTGTAGTAATGTCAATACATTAAGGTGAGTACGTCATAAAAGCTATGTAAGAACATAGTTTCTCATTTGTCTGAATTATCAGAAGTGTTGTATTTCACTTTTCTGATATACTCATCAATACTAGTATATTGCAATGTCAAGAAAATTTATAGGCATGAAATACCCTATTAATGGCAACAAACCACTGTTTAATATACCCTTCCATAGCAAATACATCAAAGGAAATCTTGAGATTCCTATAGATTTGTAAGTAGAAATCAATGACTCATGAGTTGGTCTTGAAAATTACAGAGGAAGTGTGCTTAAGTTCATTTCATTTCTGTGTGCCATTCATTCACTACTTCAAGATTCTGAAGCACAAAAACATCCAAGTAAATTTTCCCTTCCTAACACTATATATCAAACTTCGATTTTTCACCAAATCTTAATGAACATTAAACAACCTTCTTTTATGCATCTTAAAAACAATTCTCAGCTTTAAGGGTGGCATTCTCATCTCTTTATCACATACAACTTCTCTTTTACCCTTTTTAGTAGTCTTACCTGTTCTGGTACCAGTCTGCACCATATAACCAGAAACGACCCATTCTTGTCTAACACATTCGGTGCCTTAGCAGGCAGGAAAGGTTACCTTATTCTCCTACCACAAGCAAGACGGGTATCACATTGCCACAATATTCATATTATCCATAGTAAAAAAATTTCCATGCTAATGCTCTTCTTTGAAATTTTTAGAAAAAAGCAACACTGGTAAGCCTTCCAAACACCAGTGTTAGTGAGTTCATGAGATCAATCAGAATGTTTCAATATCTAATGCTGAATACCCTTCTTTATCAATATTTTCTTCTTACAGATACAGTCTTCAAGTATATACAACAGTGTCAAGAATTCTACTTCACTATAGAAAGAAGCCATTTTTTGAATGACTGTATTGCAGAACCTTTAAGAAAAGGAAATAAGTGATTTTAAATCCCCTTATTTACACAAGTAGTGAACAGTGTTAGTACCAGAAAGACATAACACTCAGCCAGCCTCACAGCATGTGTGTGTGTGTGTGTGTGTGTGCATTACAAAACTGAAGGGCACAGGCAGTAAAGTGAATATCCACAGGACACTAAATTTTGTAAACAGAAGAACAATAGGATATATATATATTTCTCACGAACACAAGACTCTAATCCAATGATAAAAATGCACACACATCCAAAAACAAAGCGAAGGAATCCTTGTGACATAGAACTAACATATATACCAGATTTGTAACAAGCTGTATATTAAATTTGTTCAAAAGAATATGAATGTGGCAAAACTGAAAACTACTGATGACACAATTATGAATACAAAGACAATGTCATTTCACAGCATCATTTTCCTTCATGCACAGTATCAAAAATTGCTTGGATATTTAATTTCTCAATAGTTACACAACCGACATAAGCTGTGTGGAATGGCCCAATTGTAAATTTCTGTATTTGGATGAGATTCAACAGGCATAATAAATAAATAACGACAATGCAATAACACCGATTAGGCAAATAAATTCCAACCATGTGTTGCTTGTTGTGTTTTCAAGGGAAATGTTCACTTTTATGCAAATTTATTATGTTACTACAACTGCAAGATCCTGACTGCTAAGGTAACATCTTTATACACATTTGTATCAATTCAAATTAATACAATTACACATTCCTGGCTGCTAAGGTTGCACTCCTTCCTGCATCCAACTTCAATCCCTGGCAAATAGTATTTTTTTTTTTAAGTTACATCATATGAATACAATGTGTAGCTTTGTAACAATATAACAAAATATAGAAAAATAGACTATCAATTTTTTATTCATATTCTTCTTCGCTTTTTAAATTATTCTCTTTAAATAGTTCTGTATTCAGTGTTGTTGTTTCATAAGTCCTCGTTCCAATCTAACTGCCGTACAAATGTCTAGTTATGTAACGAGTGAATAACACTGATATATTCATTGACTAAAACTAACATGCTCTGAGTCCACATCCTCTTTCCTTGTTAACAGAAATACGCATCACATTCCTTCAAGAATGTTTTCAAAGGAACACACGCTTTCTTGAAACTGAATACACAATATTCACACAAGTCTTCTCACTCTGCTGGTCAAATGTGATGAACTTCGTGCATGTTGATTGCAATGCAGTTATACATGGAGCACTGTCAATAACGTACCTTCCACACTGACTTACCCAACCAAGTTTCTGTCTACCCTTATGTTAAACCTTCTGTCTAAAACACAGCAGTCATTACAAAATGGGCAACAGTTGTAGACATTTCCATGTTATGCGCATGCACTTAGTATGCTGGTCAAATAACATCTTCAATGGCATGCATGCTTAAGCGATGAAGATGATTATTTCACTTTCACCAGATCAAATTCTATGATGTAAAATTCACAGATTCCTGGGTATAACTTCACAGTACACTACTGCCTTCATTTCCAAAGAATGATTTGAACCATCTAAACACCAATTTCAACTTTGTGTGACCCACTTCACACAACATAAAATTGAACTCAGTACCATTTAGATTATGTTACAGATGAAAGACAGGATAATCCTATGTTATGTAAGCTGTACGTAATAACTGCAGAACATCTATTAAAAGTTGCCATTCTGTTTGATGGTATCGTAGACCACCATATCCAAAAGGAGATTGAATTACAAATATTCATATGAGGGTTAAACATACAACACAATCCGATGCCAGTAATCCCACAAAATGGTACAGGCAAATCTGGAAATGCCATTTTGAAATAATTAATGTGGTATTACTTGTTCAATTATAACAGCAGTGAAACGCCAATGTTGTTACCCATCACAATGAAACTTCTATTCACTATCCCACTATACAATGTTTTTTTGCAAGTATTGTTCATTTTGCTGGTCCATAGAAATTGCTTGCATAAGGCATTTTTTCTTGAATTTCATTTTACCACATCAGTCCATATTTCTGGGTCCTGACCTACAACAGTTCTGAAATGTTACTTTTTTTTAAATTTTGTAACGTACAATAGCAGTAACTTGCCCATATCAGGTACTGTTGCAAGCATGCCACAACCAAGGGTGGGATGTAGGTATGGGGTGGCTTAATTTATAATTTTGGAAACCTGAAAAACAATGTTAAGGAGCTAATAAAAGCAGTTTCATATTATCCTGTTCCCTTTGCCTTGTTGAGTTCAGCAATTAACAGTTGTGCAATTTAGGTTATTATTTTGGTTAGTATTTGTTCTTATTCCTATTTCCTATTATTATTTCTTATCCAAAAAGCTTACATATCGAAGCTTGCAATGTTGAAATGAATCAACACAACTAAATTCCTGGTATTAAGGTTGGATTTGGCTGGACAACGAGAAGGAAGCTGACTGCAGTTCTTACACATCTGTAAACAAGGAGCCTGCCACATGTGATACTTCCATTATCAGTGAGTTGTGTGATGTTGTGGGAACAGTGAAGCAAGAGGAAGAGGGAGACAAATGAGAACCTGAACCAGTGCTGAGCTTTACTGCACAGCATGCTGCTTCTACAACTGTTAATTCATTCTTGCATGCACACAGCACTGGCAAGTACGATTACAAGAAAATTTTCAACCTGGAACTGGCAGTTTCATTAGAAATGTAAGGTGTAAAGTAAACAGGTGCATATTACAGATTGCTTTGAAAAAGTGATCTGCACATATGTAATATAACAACTTGTTATTCATTTCTTGTTTTCATATGCCTAAATGGAAAATACGTAACTGTCATTCCTTTATACTCTCTTTTTTGTTTGTTAAGATTCTAACATATTCAGCGCCTTCCCACAACTATCATATGCCAACATTTATTGTTTTTCAAAACTGTCCCTTCAGAAATTATGGATAGAAGTTTCACTGCTGTCATAATATTCACATCCCTTCCAACCACACACAGAAAAAATTTACATTTCCTGTTTATGCCCTACATTCTTAACCATGTCCTATTACTATAAGTTATGTCTGTATCAAGAGGTGATTGCAATTTAATACACATATTTGTAAGAATTAAAATATATGTATATAGTAAATGAATGGTTCCAATTACAGACAGAAAAAGAAATGACAATATTTCAAATGAAACTTCGACAGTATCTCAACAACACAGCTCTGCATATACTTTTAATGTGGCAATTAGAATCCACAACATATGCCCATGCTGGCCATTGTCACATTCAATAAAAGTGTATATAATCCAGTAAAATTCAAGAATATGTAACGAAACCAACAAAGAATTGTAACTAACATTTTTCCTGTCCTGTACATGATATCTACTATGGTTTTTGTCAGATCAGTCCAATACATAAAAGCATCAAATAATAAAAGTGTCAAAAATTTAATTTTAAAAATCACACTGTGACAAATAGTTCAGCATACTTCAGCCTGTATACTAGTATACATGGAAGTGTTTAATTCCATCTCCTTTTGAACACAAACATTTACTAGAAAACTTAATTTCCAGAAGTTGGTACTCCTGCTAATACTGATGTTGCTGGCTCATCACCTTGACCTTTATTTTCAATGTCATCTACAACAGTTAAGGAGATTTCTACATCTTTTGGTTTCTTCAGACTAGAAGAGAGACATTCAGAACTGGCTGCAGTAGTAGCTGTGGGCAATACGTCATCAAACTGACCAGGTGCCGCTTTGCTTGCTCCCATGCCAGCCTCGCCACTTCCACCAGCACCACCAATGTCATTACTGAAGAATTCTGACACAGGACGTGTATCACTGTAAAGAATGAAAACTACTGATGACTTGTCTCAGTGCTGTATCAAGGTGTGGGACTACTGAGCATTCACACAAGGCTCCACTCTGGGTACAAGGGGTGCGGGGGCAAGGTTTGGGGCGGAGTGGAATAATAGGAACATAAAAGCCACTGAAATACATTCTGTTATATGCAAGGAAAGGAATGATTTCTCGATCAGTTTACAGAAAAATTAGCTGGCACTGATACTCTCCGCATCACCGACATACCGTGTGCAGGAAAACACACTTCCTGCTTCCAGGGCCAGCCATGTCCACACCATCTGAGCATGTCTCATATTTACATATTCATAATGTAATAAATGGGCACAGTCTTTCAGTAAAAGTAACTGTCAATGTGAGTACTGATTATGATCTGTGCTTCATGTGTTGCAAAGAAGAGGTTTTACAGTCCATTGATTATGCAACTATGGTTGTAAAAGTTACAAGAATTATACACTAAGCATTATATTCCAATCATTATGTATTGTTTGAATGTTTATATTTCTGACATCATATGTAATAATGAAGTTGCACTTCCTCAAGCAACCATCACATCACAGGAGAGAAACAAGTTGAGACCTTAGTCTTTAAGGAGTCGATTACATCAGTTCTCCACCAATCAAGGCCTTTGGGGAAACACAAATTATCAGGTTACAGAATACTGTGTCCTTAATTGTCTTCTGACTTGTCAGAACGAAGTCTGACACTAGTTTAACTTAACTCCATCCAATCTTATGTGATCCCCTTCCCCCCAAAATAAAAACTCCCCACCACCCCACACCCATAAAATATTTACAAAGGCAAGATCTTAGATCATGGACGTAAAAACTTTCACAATATCTAGGAGACACCTCAAAGTTCTGGGTGCCAGGTGGGTGACTCAAAGCAAGTTCTAAACTGAAGGCCCATAAATATCACTGGTCAACAAACTTTATTCACCAAGGCAACCTGAAACCCAGTAAATGTGTACTCATGCATGGATTTGAGGGAATGGTTTATTTTGGTTCACATCATGAATAAAAAAACTTCACACTGTATACAAATTACATCCATACTCTGGAAGGTCATGATGAAAACTCAGCCATGTATGTCCATCAGTCAAGACAATAACAAAGCATAATTTGAGGATGCTGTAGGGAAACAATTTCAATAACAGTTGAACAATTTAATTTTGTACATCAGTTGAGACAATATAAAGGCAGACAGCAATGATACACATGGACAATTTCAAGAAATTAAACCACTTCACTACATACATCAGTCAAAACACTTACAAAAATCTAGGGGGGCAATTTCAAGAACAACCATTTAACTTGTAAACTAATCAACGCAATACACACTAATGACAATGATACTTAATCAGAAGGAATAATCTCAACTCTTACCTGCTGTCTGGTGCTTCTACTGTCAAACCTCGCCCCTTTCCCTTCTCTGAATCTCTGTGGATTATTTTCTTGCTGCCCGATGAACTCTTTTTCTTGCTGCCACCAGCCTATGGCAGACATTCAAGCATACACACAAAAACTGTGTTATTAAATTCTGCGACAATGGCTACTAAATTAATGTGGCACATCACAAAAGCTGTTAAAATATTTTACTTACGGGAAAACGTGTGGTAAACTTGTGCAAGAACTTTAAATATAGCAAAATTCTATTAATCTGACTTGCAAGGGACTAGACAATCGCCAAATTATCAAATATTTTGTATTATCAGATGGTATCTACACAGGTGTAAGTTCTGACAGGTAGTTTTCTGTTACTGTTCCTATATGTGAACAGCACAACTAATCAGAGGAAAATTCCATTTGGGTGTCTCATTCATCTACTGGTTCAGGGTCACAAGGATTTTCTTTTGTTTTCTGTAGTTTTCATAGCTGAGAAAGTTGATCTAGTTGTAGACAATAGGTCAGAAGGTACTGCAATGGTTTATGTACACACACTCTTAGAGGCCTTTTTGAACATATCTCTCAGATCTGCCCATTTCATGGAAGCAGCTTTTTTCTTATAAAAATTAAAATTTCTGGTCTCGGGACTACTCTCCTCAATGGCCTGGATATCTGGATTTTCAGATTATCAGACGTCAGATCAAAGGAATTTTGCTGTAATGTACATTTACATATTTAACAACTTTACATGGAAACTGAAGCAATCAAAAGCAGTAGGCCAATTCAAGTAGGTCAAAGGCTAAGTAAAATAATTTACAGTCTGACTTCTATCACTCACATTTAATCCTCATCCCCACTGTTTTGGTTCTAATGTCTAATGCTTGAAACAGTAACACAAAATGGAAGCAGAATGGTGAATGCATTATTTGAGATTAGGCCTAGGTACACTGGTCAAAAATGTGTGAATGGTAACATAAAGATTACTGTATACTGGGATATGCCATGTACAGTCTGGTGGACATGCACCAACATTTCAGATTAGCCTGCTGCCTCATCAGGGTATGTTACATTCCATCACATCCCAAAAAAACAGCAATCTTCAGATACACTGCTGTGATATCCACAAATTTCACATTTTCAAACAAAGTTTTAAGTGAATTTTATCAGTACTCTTACATATTTCAAGACAAATTTAATCATGCCACACTATTTCTGTACAGATCTCAGTATTAACAGTGACATGAATGTATGTAAATAGTGATTACTGCATGTTAGCAAGGATATCGTACACAAACACAGGGTGCATTTTGCAACATCTACTTCAGATTTTCTTTCCTTTATATTAAACTCCTACCATAAATGTTACTGCCCATCTGAACCTACAGTAAAATCCTAATTTCGCATTCTCACATTTAGGAAACACTTTTTCTGGTTCTAGACAAAGCTCAAAATAAACAAAACATTAGTCCTCTTATTCTGACACGTTCCATTGTGTGAATAACCTACATTTATTGTAAAAATGTTTTGACCCTCCAGAATTCATCCCATGATTTTGTCATAAAGAATAAATTATATTTAAGTTTTCCTCTTTCTGCTGGAAATTTTTACTGCAGAACTACATCGCTGGTTAATAACATTCCATTAAAACTAGCATTGAAGCCAAGCAACTTGTAAAATCATACCTGCTTTTACCCTCTATTTGTCACTGTATATCTCTCAGATACATGCAACTTTTGATCGAATGTTTCTTGGAATATGAGATAAGGGCAATTATATACTTCTGAGCAGCTGCCTACATTGCTCCTTAGAAGCCTGCTGAGTGGTTTTCATACCGCTAATCAAATTTGTTTGGCTGTATTTGGCCGTATGTATCTGAAAGATACAGAGCGACCACCCAAGCTAATTGTGGGGTGTTAATTTCTGGTGGCTGTTATGAATCGCTTGTACCAAAGTAATGCAGAGGATACCAAGTGTACCCATGCAATGATATTTTCTGACGATGTATGTGATGAACATAGCCCTGGTCACACGATGGAATCCAATGGAGATTATGTGTAACAGAGAGAAAGTAACTTGGGTGTGTGCAAGATGCCACAATGGTTGACTACTGCTGCAGTGAAGTAGATACCGACAGTTGTTTTCATTGAAAAGGACAAGACAAAGTGGGGTAAGGTAAAAAGTTCTACATGCATTTGACACAGATGGCAAAATATTCTGACACAATTGTCTGTGGTTACTGGCCAAACAAAGAAAGACATTACCCCCGTCCAAGGATGGAATTGTCTCATTACAGATGAAATTTTAGATAACATCATTCAACACAGAAATTAGTATAGTCTTATTATCCTACCTAACTATAGCCACGAAAATGACAACAAAGTGAAAGACAAAACTGAAATAAATGGTTTCATTGGTCTTCTGTCCTTAGGTGGAGTACTTCGAAGCAGAGTCTGGAAGAATTGTTGGGAACTGATGGAGATGACATTGAAAACGTTCGCTTAATAACGAATCACAGATGCTTCAAGTTCGTAATCTTATGCTTTCTTGATTAACTTAGACTTGTATCCATACAATTCTTTACCTTTTTCAGAGGTACATACAATCAACTATGTTCATTTTAGGGGTGGACCGACAGAGAATTAATAATTCTTATGTGGTGCTGTCCAAGTATTTATTTCAAGCCTGTGTGTGTTTGTGTGCATCGTTTAATAACCTGTCAACTACTATGATTACACAATGTTAGTGGTAGACAAATGAGAATGGAGCAGTGATGGAATGATGATAGGCATACACTGAAGTAGTGGGAGAAAAACCTGTCACAGTGCCACTGCCCACCAGAAAGCCCACATGAAACTGCTTGGAATTAAACCTGCGCCTTCAAAGTACAGGCCAGGAAATAACCACCCGAACCACAACACTGCCTATTTCATGTCATTATTTTAGATATAAACGTTACTGTATATCATACAATGCAACAGGGCAAAACAGCTTCAAGTTACAATTGTAACTGACAACCAAACCGAATGTTAACACATTAGACATGAGCTGTAACATCATGAGCTGTAACATCCTACGGACAACACTGTACATCTGTAGTACATGAAAAAATATCAGCATTCACATGTGAAAATTTTATCTTGCAAAACACACAAGAGACACAAATATACTAAAACCATGACGTAAAAATATTGTACAAGACATCCATAAATAATTGGGATAATATGCATTTTGCCAGTCTCTTGCAAAACAAAATAATAACCTATAATTTTGTCGCACACAACTGAACAGAACTGTACACAATAATACCTGATTCTTCTTAGCTCTGCCAACTCCAGGTGAAATCTTGCTGGATCCCCCACGCGTGTGGAAAGTAGGGCGGCCAGCTGCACTAAGAGCTGCCACATGGTATCCTGATATAGCACCAGTTTGTCGGTATGTCTTTAAACCACCAACTGATGTCACCTACAGAAATACAGTTTAAAGAGGATGGGCAGTAAAATAAACCACGTTACTAGTTTCAGGTGATGCAACTGGAGAACAGCACACATAATGCAGTGTGGGCAACAACCCCATCATGCTGAAACCAGATGGTTTCAAGTGTCACTAATGCAACCCAGGATGTGATCAAGAGATTGCATGTAACATTCTGTTTACCATTATTGCACAGCTGCATGCTGGATTCTTTCAGACAGCAATGAAAATTTTTGTTGTTGTCTAGCCCTTGTCTGATATTAACATTGTGAGAGCAATGGAAGATTCTGCTGCATCATATTCACTAAGCCTTTATAAAAACCTTAGACTGCCCTGTCAAGCTGCGTTGACATGCAATTTGCCGTTTATAAGGATGCAGTATGAGATCTGCATGCAGAATTCTGGTCAGGCTTCCTCACAATGTAGAAGCATTAGTATCACCTTGCAGAACAATGTGTACTTCACTTTTGTAGTTTCCACATGCTCCGTGTTCTCCAGTATTCTCACTGTCCTACACAGAGCCAGCCTCATGCCCCTATTTCACCCAAAATACAAACTGTATTCTATGATGCCATTTCTTGCCCACAGTTACCAACTTCCTACCAAAATATGCATTGCACATACATAACCAAGTGACTTATAAGAATACTCATGAGAACACATGCTGCATACTGACTAATGGTCCATTCTACATTACAACCAAGCCTGTCTAGCAAACACTGCTATTCACTGCAGCTGTCTATACAGCACTGCCATGACAACACTCTGATTTCTTCAAAAGAAACAAAATAAAAATGCACCTAAGTTTTTAATGCCACAGATCTAAAGTTATAAATGTACTAACTAGTCAGCAATTTTTTTGTCATATTTCACCAATTATTCACACCAGGAAGAGATATTTCCAACAAAAGACATGAATCTCATCCTCTTCCTACTAATATAGTAGCATATAATTAAAATTAAAAAGGTACAACCCTCCCCCCTGGCTCCACTTAGTAACATTAAACATTAAATAACTTTAATCCTCTCCTTACAGCCATCCTACTAACTACAGCACTATAAAAGCTTTCCCCATCCCTGCCATGAAGACCTAAAACAGCAGTTGAAATATAGCTCCACTCCTTCTTAACTCCACACTATACAGAGTTAAGTGGTCAGCTTCAAGCTCTGGCTGCTTTACACACTGGAAGAATCCAGCTACTGACTAAGTATGTGGTCTCCTGAGCCAGTCTGGATGATTGGGTTACGATGTTTTCTTACTTTTTATCCTGTAGTATATTCAGGCATGTGTTTTCCTGCTAGCTAAAGTACTGAGGATGTTGATGCAAGTGGATTGAGTCTGTAAGTAAATAAACAGCAGGTTTGTTGTGCAAGATGAAGATATACTATACAGATTGAGCTTACGGTCCCTGTGTACCCATACAGTTACGTCTTATTTTATGCCAGGGTTATGTTCCTTAAGAATGACAAGGAAATCAAACAAAAAATTCCCATTTAAGACAGTGTACCTGTATATCTTGAGGGTTTGGGAATTGAACTCATCCTATATAGTGCAATGACAGCCTGCGTCAGCAAAAGCAGCTTCCCCATTAATTTTACTGTTGTGAAAAATGTCTCTTTGTGAACCTGCTAAACCAACCCGTACTCACACTAAATGGTTTAATATTATCATCACCTTATGATAGATCATCGTAAATAGAACAAGCCATGGCTTGAACCTAAAGCATGCTTACAGGCATCAGGGAGTTGATTCTAATCCTATACCCAAGAACTCAACAATTTTTCCATAAATTCTACAGTTGCACTCCTTGAATAAGAAGTTCTTTTTGTGCTCACTTTAGTTCCTGACTTAGCACTTTCTTTAATTCAATCAGCATTATTACAAATTGCAGGTACGCTACTATGAGCATACAAGATACGTCAACAATTCGTTTGCCTTTTTCAAGTTGGCTTAGCACGTCGAATTTCACTGCAATATCGATCGTCTTTCACCAGTTCTTCATTTCAATTGCACTAGGTAACACACATTTATGCTTCTCACTCATGTTGGTAAGAAAAGCCAATACTGATGAAGGAAACTCATGAGCTACATGATTGCATCACCAATGTAATCAATCCATCATGTGAATGATGGCATAACAATGACATCACTTTATGCTAGCCTCCTACAGAAGATAAGAAGGGACAAAGATCATCTACGCCAAATCGCATTAAATTGATATAGCATAAATTCAAAAAGGGGTGTAAATTTTCAAGTCATGTTAAAATGAAACTGAGCAAAAAAGAAATTGAGTAAAACAAGACCTGCTTGTACTGCATTCATCAGGAACTTGGCTCTAACTGCCTTTTCACATATCATCGCAAACACCATCAGGCTGATGAATCTCCACAAGAACATCAAGGGCCATTTCTAACATTCACTGTCAAGTATGAGAGATTTATTTATTATGGACTCTCTGAAGAAACTCAGAGTACATTCACAGTATAGGGTAGGTGCACAGTGAGTTTTGACTCACTCTGTATAAACAGTATTGAAAGTTGACGTGGAAATTCCTCACATAAAGGGTTACAGTGTTTAGACTAAGCCAAAGCTAATCGTATTAATAATTAACATTTTCTGTTGTGAACTGCACTGGTGTACATCTCTTTCACTACACCCAGAGATATAGGAACAGAGTTATAATAAATAAAACACAAATTTCCTTTCTGCTTATAAAGGGTTACCATTAAATTAGTATGCTCATTGGATTCAGGACTGTCTTGCACTGAGATTTAGTTCTCTACCAGTAAGAAGGTAAGATGTATGAGCTTGACAAACGTAGAGCTATATCAGCTTGAATGTCATGTTCAATTCTTGACTGTTGAAAGCAATAGCACTCTTTCATTGTATATATACAATGCAAGTCAAAGTTTCCCTTCTCTTTACTGTTGCACCTTGTGCAAACCAAATGAACCTCAGGGGAACAATGGTTGAATAAAAGGTGCTTAACTCTTTAACATGTGAGGTAAGGGATTGATATAATTCATAATAGAGGGATGACACTATATTTTAAGCAGAGAGGGAGTTTTGGCTATTAATGGTATATTCATGACTTCAGAATTATTCTTGCTAAAATACGCTAGCAAAACTATGTGAGAAATACTTTGCCCTAATTCAACAATCTTTTTTATTACTATACAAATGGATGTTTCTAAAAATGTTTATAGATTCCTGAAAATTAATGTACAGGCTGTCTTCCAACAGTTTATAGACAGCTCACGATAATGAACCAATTTTTATTTTACCTGTGGAGGAACAAGCCTAATTCCTCTGTGAGCAGCTATAGGTCCAGAATGAGGTGGCCCACCTAGTCCACCTCTGGTGCCATAGTTGGGACCCCAACTTCCAACAACAACACCAGCTATCTCCAACTGCCCACCTCTGGTAGGCACAGACCGACGCAACAGGCCTCGTGCAGCACCATTTGTAGAATACAAGTTATTTCCTCGCCCCACAGGCAAAGTACGGGGAGTCATTAATGCACCTCCTGCTGGCATGATGTTAGAAGGAGATAGGGAAATGCGTGTACCTGTACAAAGAGACACATGTGATTAATTTATTGTGACATAATACAACAGTGTTTCCCACATGCATGGCATTTAAGATTATCAGACTTTGTGTGCTATATGACTAAGTAAACAGTAAAGGTAAAAGCTGTCCCTGGGTTTAATTCAGCAACACACTATAAAAGCACATGGCAAAAGAATAGAAATATTATGAAGAAGATGGATGGGCCCCAACACTGGTCTGGTTATTTTACAGAATATTAACTGGAAAGTGCAAAATAGTTTCAGATTCTTTAAATAACAACAGCAGACTATGATGATCTGTGGTAATGGGTTTGAGCACCATAGTTAAGTTAAAGCAGCAAAAAGTACTTCATTCATATTTCTCTACAAGAAAAAGTTTGCCAAAAAATCACATAAAACATTTAGTCTAACTGGTTTTCATACCAGAACGTCCCCAGCGTTCTGTACCCAGTAGTGTCACAAAGTGTAGTAATTCCATTGGAGCTTCAAGCAGTAATAGACCAATGCCACGGACTGCTTAGACTCTGCAGATGGAGGCATCAACATCGCCCAAAAAGCCACTTAAAACATTTACTGATCAATATGCTGTCATATCTGAAAGACTCTTCATCAATACTGCTGGCAGAACCTCAGACCAATGATACTTCAAAGGTTAGGTCTGAGAGTTACAAATATTACTTGGTGCAGCATTGGCAACATACCTGGCACCTGGGGAAGTGGCGGTCTTGCAAATTGGACATCAAGTCCCTCCAGAATAGCCTTACGCATTCGTTCTACCTTCACAACATGTTCAATGTGATGGTCACATAGTTCCAGAAGGTTTTTTACAACACTTGTTCTTGCTAATTTATGATGGAACAACTTTCCATCAAAAAACAGCCATGGGCAGCACATGAGCCAGGGAATAGGGGCACCACAAGCATCATTAGCTAACAATGCCATTTCTACCCCTTGCATAAACAATGCAGCCAACTGGACACCACGGCTGGACACCATAGGGAGCTAAAACAAAGCGTGTGAATGTATGCATGAGATCTTCCACAAGCAAATGGTCAGTTTTAACCCTTTCAGGATGAAACATATGTGTTTTACACAAGGACTCAGTGTGTATGGCACAACAAACACTTTCCACCTTGGTTATACAAAACCAATCCGTTAATTTTGTGTACGGCAAAAGTCGCCAATTTTCAAAGATCCAAAAATAACACAAACACAGGTGACAACATGTAAAGTTCCTGAATGTTAAACTTGGTGGTCTGTAATGTAACCTCTAGGCTTGAAAACGCTGATACATCTTGCATTCTCAATTCATGACAGTGTAGCAGACATGTCTACTATCTGAGTTAACTTCTACAGACAAAAACACAGACAGCATCATATAAGCTTGAAAAGGTTTCAGTTTTACAAGTCTGTAGTATCATGTGTAACAAGAATATCATGTATTTTGTTACTATAACACTGTGTCATTTTTATTTTAACCATTTACAACTGCAGTACAATCTTCACTCAGACTGAAATCTCCTATTAATGCAAAAAATATGAAACAGCATGCAGTGATTTAATGCTTCTTGAAGAAGCAGGCCAAATAATGTAACCAATCCCAAGCTATACAACAATTCTACCCTGAAATAACTCAAAGATTTGCACAAGATGTACCTGTAACTCTTGCAGATAATGAGCATTCATCAGTTCTGGAGAAAAGGCCTGCGCAATGAATGCATCAAGTTCAGGTTTACGAAGAATTTTCTTGTCAGTAAATGACATTATGTACCTAAAATAAAAGAACAGATATTACAACAGTACTTGCTGGAATGACAAAAAAGTGCCAAATAATACATTAAATTATCAGGAGGCTACTTAATATTGTCATGCACAATTCAAACTGTGCAAAAATGGCACTTCATAATTTCATTTTTAAAATCAGCAATGGCGTGAATATTTAACAAAATATGAGAAATAATAAATTTCCAACTCCATATATTCAAATATCCTTGGTATGATTAGGCAGTTCAGTTTAACCTCCGAAGCTAATGGCTACCCTCCCGATTAACTCTGGGTTTCATATGATCAACTTCACAACAACTGACTGACATTAACAGATTTGAGTTAGGAATGTGGCAAGTGCAGTATGTATAACAGCCAAAAACAAATTCTTAAAAAAATATTTCATATGAGTACACTTCCCCACCCGGGGGTACGCGGTGGTGCATTTGGTTGAGGCACTGCGCTACAAGCCAGAAGGTCACAGGTTTGATTCCCGATGGTGTCACTGGAATTTTTCATTGACATAATCCTTCCGGTCACACTATGGCCCTTGGGTTGACTCAGCCTCTAAAAGAAATGAGTACCAGGAATTTCCTGGGGGGTAAGGCGGCCGGTGCGTAGGGCTGACAACCTTACGACCTTCATGTGCTATCTTGAAATCTGGAAGCCTCAACATCCTGGAACCCTATGGGCCTGCCCAGACCTGTAATGGGATTGCTTTACCTTTTCACACTTCCCCTACCCCAATTCCAAAATTTACTAGCAACAAGCTTTTATCTGTTCTGTTTACTGTGCATTCTTCTTTAATAAAAAATTGAAATATAATAGCTAAACACCTCCTCTCCTCAATTTTGTTGTCCGATTTTTGACACATATTGTTGGATAAAGAAAATGAAACTTGATCACTTGCTCTAGTTTTGGGTTTCTGTGCCATGAAGTAGATGAGTGCTCTGACATTTCAGATGGATGTCAGATCACCTCTCTATAAACAGTGCAGAAAAACAAGACCATCAACTAATCAACAACTGCCACGAAAACCTCGAAACTTGTATACATTGAATCTCGTTAGAAGAGTCGGAATGCGCCGTTTCAATCAACTGTCCTACACAACAAATATACGATGGAGGTACAATCTCTAAAACAAATCCCCAACAGCTCTCAAATGTGGCACATTTTATCTCTGTTTCTCATCCCATTACATAACCACATTCAGTTCTGCAACTCACAATGTTACCATTACAGAAATGTGCACATGGCCGAAAACTTCGTGTTTGTCTTCCCATCTCTCAAGGGGAAGGAAAGAAAGGAAAGGAGGAGAAACTATGAACAAGAATATTCTATTTCTTGTCACAATATTTCTGTGTCAAGTACGATCTCCAAATTACATTTCAGCGTCTATTTATGACACTGACACTATACCAAGGATGTGGTTTGTGTTCTTGAGTTTGTAAAATTCAGTTATGCCATGTAGTGCTCTGAAATGTCACATACCTGAGCACAGAAGCCATAACGAGTAAATGCTGGGGAACATAGGCAGGATTCAGCATTAAAGGTGTGTCTGAACGCATACAAGTCAAGAATGCTCGAAGGCGGCGTCGTTTGTCATCAATAGCAGATCTAGAGGACAAAGCTACTGATTAATAAAATGTGAAAAAACATATTTGTTCAAGATGATAACAACGAAATCACATATATCAATAAAATAATGGTGAGTAAACATTCACGCAAACATTCACTAATAAAATTAACACAGAAGTAATGACTTTAAAGCGATGTTATCTTTCCTTAAACAAAACAGTAATATGTTTTGTTCACGAATTCAGCAACAAACAATTTTTGCTTTAACAGTACTAACACTTCCTTAATAATTAGTCATTTGTAATGCTAGATGAAAATTGAATCCAGACACATTACACCACTTAATACCCTTCTATGGAAGCAAATTCTAACAATTCCATTTCTGTGTAAAAGGAGCAACAAGACACTATTTGTAGAATGAAATAGAAGCAGAATAGGTGATGGGACATGGCCATTCCAACGAAGGTACCTGTCCAGAGAAACTAAAGGAATCCAAGAGAAAAGTGAAGTAATTAAACAAACAATGGGGTAAGATTAAACCAAACCACACACTTTGCCAAGTAGAAAGAACCATCCACTCACTGAGTTAACTTTTTCAGTCTGAATGGAATTATAAGCTATAAATATTTCATTCAGAAATTACAAAATTGACAATCATGTAGTCCCAACTCTTGAAAACAACTAAAATAAATTTGATAATAAGTTCAACAGTTACTAAACAATACATACCCAAACCAAAGCCTCTGAATAGTAGGCACTCCCCACCCAATCTGCTCTGCTCTGACCAAGTCTGCAGACTGATATGGATTGCTCTTTGACCAAATCCATTCTTTTACATAGAGTTCTGGAATATCACACTTATCTGGCTCTAGACATAAAAGAATAAACAAATACATTTAAAGGGCTTCTACATAAATTTCTCAAAATACACATGGAATAAAATTAAAGAAACACGCCAGTAATATGAGGTGTAGCTATTTAGAAACACACAGTGATAAACCTCGGACTGTTCTATACCACTAGGCAGTGCATTAACAATTTAAGGGGAACTTGATCTAATAAAATTCCTCATATTTTTACAGCTTCTGAAACTGCAAGAGTACTGGATGTATACACTTCCATGATTTTGTGTCGAAAGCATAAAAGAACAAGCTAACACAGAAATTAACTGCATCTCATTTTAAGCAACAATTAACTAAGATCAAGTTCTGACACATGTGAAATACTGATTGCACTTTGCATCTGCTTGATATAAATTTTATTAAATTAATTAGAAGGCATTTAAAAATCAATTACAAGAAGCAACCTTATAATTAAGTAAAAAAAAAATCACAGCAGACAACATAACATCAAGACTTCAACCAACCTAAGAATACAAGTGTGCACTGAGAAAATTGGGGACTTCAAAATTGCATAATTTGAAAGTCCCATTTTTCAGGCCAAAGCATTTTAAATTAATGACACTTTACTGCACCTCAATTACCTCTAACATAAACTGTAATTGTTAAAATTAAAATCCATTTTACAGGTACACACACACATCCAAGAAATTCTAAATTTTTCCTCAATTCTATATTACTCTTGGGCCAAATTCATTTACAAACAGTCAATTTCATCTTGTCTGTTTGTCTAGAAGAAAATGGATTGGAACACCATGCTAAAGAAGGCCTTAAGTGGAGTAACTTGAGACTGAGACAGTGGGCTGAAACATTATTTTGAGATGTAACTGCTGCATGCAGCCCTCATTCATGAACTCAGCCATAAGAAGGTCTACTGGTTATGTACCAAACTTCTACCAGTCAATAAGCCAACATCCAACTTAATGACTTTCTCAATTCTGGAATTAATCTGGTCCATCAGCGAAACCACAAGATAAGAAACTGTATCTCATGGTATTAGTATGGACAGTATTCTAGGCTAGTCATCCCTTATATGTTATTTACCTGAATACACCAAATGTGTCTAAAAAGAGGGGACAGAGGGGGTTACTTTATAATTGTGAAAAAAATTAACCAAGTCCAGAACTGGTATGTACCTCGACAATTAAGACTGTCAAGGTGGAGTTACCTTATATTCAGGTACATGAGGTAGGTATATGCTAAAACAAGTTATTTCAAACATCTTCCTCAATACCAATTCCCCCTCTTTCCCATCCCATTAAATTAATTCAATTCTATATATTAAGCTGTTTCAATACTCACCACCTTTCTCTTTACTCTTCGAAGCCATATACATGTAATGATGGAGGTTGAACAGAATTGCATATACCATCTGCCTGACAGGTTGATATAAAAGATGGATACTGGGAAACTCTTTGTGAGTTTCATCTTCCATTAACACAGGAAGTTTTATTTCACCCTAACAAAAACATCCAGAATCAAAACCAGAAAAATATCCGAAGATTAAACAATTCTTTGACTAGTTTGCCCTTTACCTTGGCTGTTCTTTGGCTGACAAAATAAGCCAGACTTCTCCAATAGGCAAAAGAAGCGTTATCATTCAATTTTAACGCTAACTGGTGTAACCTGAGCTCCTGATATTAATCACCCACTCACCAAGAACTACAGAGCCTGATGGGAAGCACATGTCATGGGCATTGGTTTTTTTTTTTTGTTAGAGTGGAGCATTGCAAACACCGATAACATTTCTGGAGCTTTGCATGCCACAGCCTGACTGGCATTGTTTTGTTTTGGAAAGTAAATTTATGCAGCAAAAAATACAACTTTATTTCTGTATCAGGGAACAGTCTAATACGCACCAAAAAAAAATCCTAAGCCGGTCATTATTCCATCCCTACGCAGCTATCATTCTTAACAGTTTGGGATATCAACAGCACATGACAGTCCTGTTCAACACAGTCTGTCCATATGAAGCATTCTCAGTGTCACCAGATAGCAGTTATCATCAAAGACAAATTTCCACAGTTGATACAATGCACATTCTGTGACCTTTTGATTTAAAAGCTGCAGCTAGAGGTAAGAACCATCTGTTTTAAGGCTAGTTGTACTTCTGGAAGGTAAAGTTCAGTACAGTGTGTTAACAGAAAAAACTGTACAGGACATCTGCACCACAGGGAGATTACGTGTACATGAGAAAAATGTATGGTACTATAAGTATGTCAAAACAAGAGCCATCAGTGAAATCCACAAAGTGCCTGTGTCTATTTTGTATCTACAGGCCAAATCATGCTATTATGCTGGTCAATTTGTGCCTCAAAGAAATGTATCTCTATTACTTTGCGTAGGTATTTCCAAAATGCTCATGTTACACAACCTACGTAAATGTGACAGCTTCTTTTTAATAATATCATGTTTAAATTTCAACAGGCTTTATGCTAGCAAAACACAAAATGCCTACCTGTGTTAGAATTTGGTATATGTATGGTGACATGAGCCCTTTTTGATGTCTCTCACTTGCTGTACGCATGACTTCCGGTGGTACATTTGGCAATGAAGTAAGTTTATTGGATGCAGGTCCAACCACATCATCAGTGCCAGCAGCTGATTTAGAGTTCTTGAACACATAAAATAAATGCTGTAGCAAATCCAGCACTAGAAAAATATCAACACTTTCAAAGCAGTAACGTAATGTGCTACACTGTTCTTCAGAATTAAACTTCTCTTTATTTTCAAATACAGTAAATATGAGATCTAATTTGAAATTATTTTATATTACCAAGAACATAAAACAGTTTGCAAATGACCTGTTCAATCAATATGGCAAATGCAACTGTTATAAATTCTTAAGTTTTTTACCCTTTTCATCAATTTGATACACATAAGACAACTGAATCTGATTGTATGTTTATAAGTGACACGGCTATATAATACAGCTGTACCATCTGAAGTTAAAAGTTTAAGTAGTGACATAATATCACGAGCCAAGCAAACAAGTTAATGTCCAAGCAACTTCTGTAGTATTCTCTCTCTCTCTCTCTCTCTCTCTCTGACATCTCTACCTGATTGTTCCAACCAACTTCTGGGGTAAGTCTGCAGGGTGAAGTGGCACTGGAACTGCTGCTTGAACTTGATGAACTTATAAGGAGACTGGCTGAATGATTGCCACCATTTATGGCATGAGAATTTGACATCCCTATCGAAAAAAAGTCTTTATTAGCAATCCTATTAACAGATTTTCCACGTTAACACTCAAACACTGTGAAATACTGTGTATGATGGAACTTTCATTTAACTCAACAATTTAAATACAGTCAAGCAAAGAGATGCTGACAGAAACTTACCACCAGACAAGGCCATTTCATCTTCTTCGGCAGCACCAGAGTGGTTCTTTACCTCACAGTGGTTCACGTTCTCATTAACGTTAGTTTTTGGCGCATCACTCTGGCTACCAATTGTGGGAGGTTCAATTACTATCTGTGGAGCTTTAGTAGCTTTAGCTGTGGCTTCATTGTAGGCTGCCAAACTATCTCGCTGTGTAAAAGGAAGCAAACAAGTGTTCAGAAATATTCCACCAGCTGTACTACTGTAGGAAGCCAGCTAGTGTAACTGGAATTCATCTTCCTCCACACCTTCACGCAAACACCAATCCCTCCAGACTGTTTTTAAGACTGTTCATTCGCCTTCATTCTCACCCCAACTGCAAATAATCATATCATATGCTTTGCCAGCACTAATTTAAAAGAATTTGATTTTAAAATAAGATTCACCTTATAACAACAAAAGTACTCTCGTATCTAAGTCACTGTCAATGCTTAAAAAAGGCTAAAAGGACAAATGCTTCAATAAAAGCCAAGGTAAGTAGCATCATTACACATTTCCAAGTTCACTTTGAAAAGAATTAAAGAATAAATATGGATGACACTGACATAATTATTCTGAAAATTATGAACTACAAAAATACTAATATATAACAACAAAAAATCTAAATAATATTCACAGTGACAGAAGTCAAGTCAAAATAGATTACCTGCAATGAAATATTTCATCACCTGAAAAAAAGGTGGATTGCCTTACACACACAAGTGCACACAGAAGTCAACATTTTTTTTTTCCAATCCCCGTTGTGTTGAATTCCTAAAATTATAATATATATATATAGTTGTACACAACTTTATATTTTATTAGATTATATCAGGTTATAATTCACCTACATGTTTCGGCCAAACTGCAGGGTCATCTTCAGGCTGATCTTTGAGTAGGTGGGGTGTACAATTGATAATGCTTTCAATCTACGAGATTTCATATTACAATAATTGGTTAAAATAATTATGTTATGCCATATAAAAAAAATTAAGATAACATGGTATAACACAATTATTTTAACCAATTACTGTAATACAAGACCTCATAGATTGAAAGCATTACCAATTGTACACCCCACCCACTCAAAGATCAGCCTGAAGATGGCCCTGCAGTTTGGCCAAAACATGTAGCTGAGTTATGACCTAATATAATCTAATAAAATATAAAGTTGTGTATGAATCTATTATATATATATATATATATATATATATATACAGGGTGTTTCACAACTTGTGGACATTACTGCAGGAGGTGATTTCCTAGGTGTTTGTGATCAAAAAAGTTCATATAAACATGTGTCCGATATTGGACGGTTATGGAGTTATGGGCATTATTAATTCCCGTACACACCCTCGTGTGAACCGTGTTACAGAACCAGCTGGCGGGTGATGTACTCAACTTGGTGGCTTATCGTTTGCTTTGCAAGTTTTATTTTTGCCACCTGACTCGCCCACCCAGCTGCAAACAGTCCAGTGTCCGTATCACGACACTTGGAAGGTACTTAAGGTGGGGTGGCTGGTTATTCGTCTGGCCAGTGTATACTGCATGACTCAGCTACTACTGCATGTTCAAAAACTCTTATCACTTACATTTCAGTGACCGTGCCGGCTGCTGATGTTCCGAACAGTACATCGATAGTTTCGTAAAGGCATGGGAGGTAGAAGCAGCAGTGCAGAGTGGCTGTTAGTCCCGTATGCATTCTCATCTCGGTGCGTGTTACGTTCACGATGCCATTTACATTTGCAGTTGCAGAGTATGCAGATATGATTTATGTGTACGGTTTTTGTGATGGTAATTCAGTTCAGGCCGCAGCTGAATATCAGCAACGTTTTCCAAACCGTAGAATACCAACCTGAAGAGTGTTTACTCGAGTTTACCAGACACTGTGAGATACTGGTACACTTCCCGGCGTTCGCATTGCAGCCGAGTGTGATGTTAATGAAGGCGTCAATGAAGAAAAAGGCATTGTTCAGATGGTACAGAACAGTCCACGTGCAAGTATGCGAAGAATTGCAAGACGTCTTCGTGTTCCCCACACGAGAGTGTGGAAAACACTTCATGCAGAGGGCATGTATCCATACCGCATGCAGCGAGTGCAACATCTCGGACTGGGCGATTTTGCTGAGAGGCTGGAATTTCACAAGTGGTTCAATGGCAGTCACAAGTTGCATCATTACATCCTGTTTACTGACGAATTGCAATTCAATCGTGACGGTGTCGATAACACACAACTCTCATATGTGGGCAGATGAGAATCCCCACGCCGCTGCGGAAAACAGGAGGAAATGCCCCGATTTATGGGGGATGTGCCTTTCAATAAACGAGGTTGTACGTATTTCCAACATGACGGAGCTCCTCCTCATTCTTCACGAGAAGTTAGAAATTTCCTGAACTATCGTTTCCCTGGGCAGACGTGGCAGTGGTCCACACAATTGTCCAGCCAGGTCTCCAGATTGAAGCCCACTGGATTATTGTGTATGGGGATGGATGAAAGAACTGGTTTATAGTGTGAAGGTGGTAACGCGAGATGCATTGCTAGGTCACATTTTGGATGCCGCAGACCACATCAGAAACAGTCAGCGGAAGCTGCAACGAGCTACTCGCGCAGTTCACAACTGAGCAGCAGCCTGTGTTGCGGCCGGCGGTGGCATTTTCAAAAACCAGCTTTAAGCACAGAACAATTCAAATTAAAGGTAATTTCATGAAGTTAACTTTACATTTATACTTTAAATGTATCATGTATTGTGCTGGTTTATTAT
>Ga0123355_10001449_pt1 | contig 32986 bp, 36 predicted proteins | sample TergutEmb28metaG_3_FD_89872 | JGI IMG/M metagenome (GOLD analysis project Ga0123355, IMG submission 89872) | Embiratermes neotenicus P1 segment gut microbial communities from Petit-Saut dam, French Guiana - Emb289 P1 | ecosystem: Host-associated > Arthropoda: Insects > Digestive system > Gut ...
ATAATGGACTTCATGCTCTAAGCATAGCCGTTTTGTTGATTACGACACCCCGCAAGGCGTACAAGCCCCGCGGGGTGTTTATAGGATAAGCCCTCGTAGCTCAGTAGGATAGAGCGTCCGCCTCCTAAGAGAACCTACATCATTCCCCAAAAAGTGAATATGCCTTCGTAGCTCAGCGGATAGAGCACACGCCTCCTAAGCGTGGGGTCCCGGGTTCGATCCCCGGCGAGGGTGCCATGAAAACCTTGTGCCGCAAGCGGTTCGAGGTTTTATGCTTGCTAATCGTTATTGCCTCGTATGGTCAAAATGGGTTGTCCGGTTCACCATGTATCAGCAGAATATTTGCTAATAAACTGCCCGCTTTTTCGCCGCCCCCTCACATAAAAACCAGTGATTTGCTAATACGATTTTTTGTGATTTCTTGTGTTTGCTAATAAAATGATCATGTATTAGCAGACTGGATAGACTGGATGACTTTTGTTAGCAGATCAGGATCGGTCTTTGCAAACTCCATGAGTGTCTGTAAATCGGATGACAAACCTCTATGGAGTTCTTTTTCTTTTCCGTTCCCATAAATGCTTTTTTCCATCGCTTCAGCAAGCTTCTTTCGATCTTCATCGACTATGTGGGCGTACCGCTTGGTTACCATATCCGGTGTGTTCCACCCACCCTCGGCCTGCACAGCTTTCAAATCCCCGTGTGACAGCTTCAGCTTAAGACCTGCGCTGGTATGGCGAATACTGTGAAAAACGATGTCGTCTGCATTAATGTCGTCGGCGCCCATGTCTTTAAGCACACTTTTAAACTTTTCATTGAGGTGCTCAGTCATGACAGGCCTGCCGTTAGCTTGCGAAATAATGAGCCCGTAGTCTAAGTAACCGTCGTCCCCTAATTCTGCTTTCATGGACTCCTGCATGCTCTTCAGCACATTAAGTTTCTGGATAACAGTATCGGGGATATAAACATTGCGGATACTGCCCTCAGTCTTTGGTTGTTTGAGTACAATCACAGTCTTCGTACCGGGATAAAGGTTCGGGAACTTATAAAGAATGTCCATCTTAGTGAGTTTCTTGAGCAAATCCTTGTCCACCCGGTCAATTACCCGGTCAATGTGCAGCACTTGATTGTGCATATCGAGTCGGTCCCATTGTGCCCCGCCTACTTCACCGCCGCGCATACAACAGGCGAAAGCAAGCTGCACGGCGCAATGGATGAGGTAACAATCGTAGTATTCAGGACGGTCCGTATAATCCAGCACCCGCAGGATCTGCTCAGGCGTCAGCGCCTGGCGCTTCTTTTCTTTGTATTCCGGCAGCGTCGCATTGAGAAACGGGTTCTGCGCAATATACTCCCAGCGTACAGCTTGGTTGAAAGCGCCGCGAAGCACCTTATGGATGTCGTGGATGGTAGACGGGTTGATATGCTCCCTGCGAGGTTTGCCCATGTTAGCAGCCGGCTCCGCTTCATGCTGGAGAAAATGGTAAAAATCGTCCACGGTCTTAGTCCGGATGCTCCTGAGCTTCACATCAGCCCAGTAGGGGTAGACATAGTTTTTCAATAACCCGACATTGCCGTCATAAGTTGAAGCCGCCCATTTCATCGTGCCATACTTTACAGTAAACTCGTCCAGGAACTGGCAGGCCGTTATGTTATTCTGGTCAATATGGGTGTTTTCTATTTCCTCAAGCTCAAGCTTGGTTTTTCGCGCCTTTGCCGCAGTATAGCTTAAACCCGACTCCCAGACCTGATGACGGTCTTTACCTTCTCCTTCATAATATACTATCGAATAAGTCTTTCCTCTTTTAATGATTGACGCCATACTGAATCTCCTTCTTATTAATTGATGCTATCAAGCCAACTGTCAAAAGATGGTTTTGAGATTCTGACATACTTCCCAACCTTAACGGTTTTGAAAAGCTGCTTCTTACAAACTTCATACGCCATACTTTTACTGATTTGCAGAATCTCAGCGATTTCCTGGACGGAGTAAGTCCTTTTCCCCACGTCAGCTTGAAGTGCAGTTGTGATTATTTCTTCGGCTACCATAACTACTCCTTTCCAGCAGCCAAAGCGAGATACAGCGTGATCCTCTATTGACTGCTATTTTATCAGAGGCTTTTAAGCTCTGTCCATAGGTGTAACACTATTATTTTTTCAAGACTTTGCCGATAAAAAAAGAAACCGCATCTCCGGTCACGAAAAGAAGCACATCACGTACATGATGAGCTTCCTGCGATTCCTAATTATTACAGCGTAATCATAACACAGGATAAAGTAACAATACAATCCCATCATATGTATTAAAAGAGTACCAAATTAGTATCACGAACATGCTATTGTATATCCGTGAGCATAATCTATGCCACACTGATGAATCTAAAAGTTTCCGGAAAAATATATAATGCGACCATTTTGATGTTGCATATTTCAGAGAAGTTTGTCTTTATGGTAGGAAGATCTTCTAGAATTTTAATGAGAGGATGCGTGGGTATCGTATAATGAAATTAATCTAAGAACACGAAAAAATCAGAGGATTGCATTAGTTCAAGATGCTTATAATTATTTGAAAGGATTTACTCCCATGAAAAAAAGACTCTTCGCGTTCATTATGGTTGTATGTGTTTGCGTCTCACTTTGTGTTGTCGCGGGTGCAGTGACCTTTGCAACAGATTCCAGCTTAAGTATTTCGTATCATCTTGTTCCTATCTTGAATGACACAGCAAAGGCGACACCCGGTCTACCTTATTGGGCATCGTATAATGACAATAGAACTCTTAAATCCTATGCTACGGTAACTGCATACAGCAGCTCATCTAGCGACACAGCGAGTACTTATTGCACAAATGATGTTTATGTTCTTGAAGGATGGTACACCTATACTTCAGCAACTGCGAGTATTCGCTCCATTCAATCTGCCTCGGCGAGCATGACACTTTACGCAGATACGCCGTCTTCTACTCAGTATGCGTCCTGGACACGACCATAAAATAGTATAACAGGGGTTCGGGTGGTGAAGTATATAGAATATCCTTCACCACCCGAGATTTAATAAAATGATTACTCATCTAGTTAGGCAAAGTATCGTTGAGCTAGTATATCAAAGAACAGTGCTATTTTTGATAATAGTAACAAGCTTCGCAATTTCTGTTTTTGGTGTCTTGTTCTATTCCGGATATTTTTCATATTCATATTATGACTGGCTAAATGGAGAGGTATGCAGAGTTGACCTATCGCTCCAAGAGTCATCATCAGATATTGTCGCAAATATTCTTTCAAGTGTTACAGGACTTTCAGAAGAAGCAGTAATCTCTATAGTTGTGTCAGATGGAAGCATAAGTAATAACTATGTACATGGTAATACTGTACCGATTATCGGTAAATATAACAAACTTGAGAGCGAGCAAGTATTGCTTGGTCGATATTTCAGTGTGAATGAAAACGATCCAGTAGTTTTGCTGTCAGAAAGCTATGCCGCAATACTTGATATTCAAGATGCTCCAATAGGTATGATTATACGACATGATCAAAATGACTTTCTTCTTGTTGGAATACTGTTCAATGCTGAATATGCCTATATTTTGCCAATTGACTATTACGTTGAGCATTTTCCTGTAAAGAAAATCAGCGTACTATTTAACGAAAACGTAGATCGCACCAAAATGAAAGATATCGCCAAAACATTCGATGAGACCATCAGTGATTATACTTATGCCAAGCGACCGTCTCCTTTCCTGAGCCGATCATTCTTACCCTCGCTCATGCAGATATTGCTTGTCTATATCTTTACGCTGATTAATATCCTGCTTGTTATATTACTTTGGCAGAAGAACTGCCAGACAAGATACATGATTTATAGTATTTGCGGATTGCATGATAGGCATCTCTATACATTAGTAGTGCTTCAGGTTACCCTAGTGTCTACGATTGGCATCATTACTGGATTTCTGGCCTATCTTATCATGCTGCCCTTTTTCGAAGCCTTAAGTATTGTAAAGGCTAAAATATCAGATTACTTGATTATAGTAGGCGTTGTTGTCATCCTGATAGTCATCTTTTCAAGTATATACAGCAGGAGGACTATCCGAAACCTAGCTGTATATGTAAGTAAGGAATAGAGCATATGAAGACATCATTCTTATTAGCGATAAATCTAATGATTAAAAAACTCCCGATGCATTGCATACTGATTATTCAAACGGCAATAACTGTCCTTCTCTTGGCAATTATCATTGGGAGAATACAGGTCGTTAGTGAGACTGCGGAGATTACTCATACGTTTGCTGGAAGCAATGCTTATTATTTTATGCGGTATCAATATGTTGATTCAACATTTGATATTTCTGACCTACTACTTCAACAAGGGATCCATTCTTTTTCACTTGGAGAAATAGGGAATCTTGGCTTTAGGTATCAGAGCAATAAAGCTATATCGGCTATCGGTTATAACGATATAATTATTGACTCATGCGCCTTGAAAATAAAAAGTGGAGTATGGTTTACAGACTATGTTTGCGAGAATGTACCGGCAATATCCATTGGAAGTAGCTTTGGTGTTGGAGAAATACTCAATGTTTCAAACAGTTTTGACAACTCGGAGTATACGCTAGAAGTTATAGGTTGTATTGAGCGTGACGCATATGTAATATCGTTTAATAGAAGCGCTAGCCGAGGAGCGTCCACTGTTGAACACATCATTTCAAATCCACAGGTCGACTTAATCCTTCCATACTCGTCAAATAAGTATAACAGTATACAAAAAACTACTAATCAAGAATTCGATAGGGTTGAGAAATCGTTAGCGTCATTAATTATTATCGAAAGTACACATCCGATTGAGTATATAAACGAAGTCTTGTCTAAATATGGGCACACCACATATATCACAGATATGCTTAATAACTATGATGAGACGGTCAAATTCGAAATGCTGGTTTACTTGGTTGTCTGCGTGGTGTTTACGTTGCTGACGCTTGTCGGTTTGGGAGGAAACAACGGCATACAGAATATGTTAAACGAGCATCAATATATAATATATTTTATGTTAGGCGCAACGCAAAGAAAATGTGTTTGCATTGAAGCAATGCGGGCATCGACACTAATCCTTGTTAGCTTTGCTCTAGCAATACTAGCATCGCTCCTAATCCCATCAGTTTTTTCTGCACATTCACCAAAGGGATATTTATCAATGTGGGCTATAATACTTCTTTATTTAGTGATGGTATTCTTCATTACATCAGGAACTTTCTTATACAAGTTAGGCAGAAGAAATCTTGCGGCAAAGTATAGAGAGAATGCGTGATCTGGTATTAAATGTAACAATACATACAACATATTGTATGAACGGTTCAGACCTCGTTACAGTTGCTAATATACTATAAGGAATGATCTTAGTTATGAATATTATAATTGATTCGCTACAAAAGAGTTTCACATCAAAATCAGAAACAGAAACTGTGGTTTTAAGAGATGTAACCTTGTCAATAGCCCAAGGTGATTTTGTTGCAATACAAGGAAAGTCTGGCGCTGGCAAGACAACGCTTCTAAATATTATTGGTTGTCTGGATAAGCAGACCAGCGGAGAATATTATTTAGATACACAGAATGTTGCACTTCTCACAAATACAGAGCGGGCAAAATTACGAAACAAGAGTTTTGGCTTCATCATGCAGGACTATGCATTAATAAATGATGATACTGTTATCGATAATATCATCCTGCCTGCGATATTTGCGAAAACATCGATTAGTGACGCAAAAAAGCGTGCAGGACAACTCATAGAACAATTCGGATTGCAACACTTGACATTTAAAAAAGTATCTACGTTATCAGGAGGAGAGAAGCAAAGAATTGCAATCATCAGGGCATTAATGAACAATCCTGATTGCATTCTTGCAGATGAACCCACAGGGGCACTCGACACAAAGAATTCTCTTGAAATAATGAGAATATTCAATGATATGAATAAGCAGGGCAAAATAATAGTACTTGTAACACACGACAATTCAATTGCAGAAATGTGTAAACGCAGAATAACCATTTCTGACGGTAAGACAGAATAATACTAATGCTTGGAAGCATATAAGACACGTTATCACAAAGCAGGATTTCATGTGGAGCAAGAAAATGATAAATTACATATATGTATCCCGCAACGCAAAATCAATGCAGAATCCCTGCTCCGTTACGCAATACTCCTTTGGAGTTTTGCGGAGTTGGTTAATGACCATATGCATACCGCTATTGATTGTACTTTTCTTGAATACGTATATTATTAAGTTCGTTATTGTCAAAGGAGACTCGATGTACCCATCTTTATATAACAACAACCTTATTATAATTCGGCAGATACAGTACACCCCAATGCCACAGGATATTGTCTTGTTAAGGTCGCAGTTACGGGCGTCACCAGGAGAACTAATTGTGAAGAGAATTATAGCTATTGAGGGACAAACTGTAGTGATTGATTACCATAAGAATTTGATATCTGTGGATAACGAAATCTTATATGAGCCATACATAAATTACGAGCAAGCTGATCCTCTTCAGGAAATCAATGGTTCTGATGGAGGTGTTGTGGAGTATGTTGTACCTCGTGGCTGCGTATTTGTAATGGGAGATAATAGAAACTTTTCAATGGACAGTAGAAATGATCGCATTGGGATGTTTCGCTATGAAGATATTGTGGGTAGTCTTATACTCAATATTCCTTTTGGAAAAATTATATAATCATTAACAAGAGGGGGATGATGATAATCATACAAAATTTGGCGCAAGGCTTGCTGTAAGTATTAGAGTAAAGTGGTCAATACAACGTTTAAAAGAGAATTTTTTAGCGGTTAAGTTAATAGTAAGTATGTCGGTCGGGCGTGTACATAATACAACAACACCCTCGTATTTCGAAAAACAAAAAGTGGAAGTTCAAGTGGTTCACAAGAATCATTTGAATTTCCACTTGTGGATTTTCAGCGTTACAGCAGTAGCCTTTATCACGTTTTCATATGGGACTTGAGAGAATTACGTGCACGTGTTAAAATCATTCGTACGCTTTCCGGTTTTATACCCAGTTCACTTGAGATTTCCTCATTGGTCTTTTCGAGAACATACTTTAGTTCCAAGACTCGCTTATTGCGATTATCTAATTTCTTCCAAGCAGTGTGAACATTTTCTAGTTGCTCTCTTATAAGCAGTTTATTGTCGATTTCAGATGAGTATTCCGCGATATCTTCAATTGAATCTTCATAAGGTACTTCAATGACTCGATTCAATGACCGCAGATGGTTGAGAGCAGTGTTGCGTGATGCGGTTATTATATAATTAATCAACTTTGGCTTACTAAGCGTGCGTAGAAGTGTCAGTTTGCCAATCAGTTTGACAATGACTGTTTGTATTATATCCTCTGTCGCCCACCTGTCTCCGGTGATTTTTAGTATTTCTGAAAACATTAATCTTTTGTACGATAGATATAAATTCTCAATAAATTCACAATCATCAGGACTCTCAATACTTAGAATAAAGAGAGGTATCATCAAGTTTCACTCCAATCTGTTCGCACTTCCCGCTACTTCGGCTGAAAAACGCATGTCACTCAAGACTTGTGATATTGCCTTTCGCTGTTTTGGAGTCAACACTGTAAGGGTTTGTATTATTGAACCCATAGAAGTACCATCAACGAACTCTTCATTGAAGACTTCTGGTGAGATGTTGTAAGCAGATAAGCCAAGGAGGTAGTCAGTTGTCACTTCAAACAATCTTGATAATGAAACTATCACTTCAACACTTGGAACTCTAGCACCTGTTTCAAATGCTGAGATACTGCTGTTCGATATGTGTAGTCGTTCTGATACGTCTCGCTGTGTAAGACCGCGATCCTCACGCAACTCAGATAATTTATCCCCTAAATGCGACATTAGCATTTACCTTCGCTTCCATTGATTAGTCAGATTATACAAGAAAAGAAATCGTACTACGGCGTATTGCACAAATACAGGAGTACAACGAAAATAAAGGGGTCAAAATCCTGTATTAGTGTAATATCATCTTGTATCGGTACATAATCATCCGGTGTGTCAAAGCAGTTTGTAGGGGCTCCTAGTTGCAGTTTCAATAGGGCGGGTGTCTACTTAATGAATAAAGAGCTTGTTGCTATTTTCGTGGATGGGTGATAATATGGCTTTGACGAATTTGAGAGACTTTTCTCCTGATGATAAAGCTTTTTTTCTCGACATATATGAGAAGTTCAAACGTATCATGTATCATACTGTCAGAAAATATGTATCCAATGAAAATGACGTCGAGGATTTAGTCCAAGATGCCATTGTGAAGCTGATTCCAAAAACTTCTGTAATGCGAGACTTGAACCATAGGGCATTGGGTGCTTACATTGTTGTAACTGTCAGAAACGTATCAATCAATTACCTTAAGCACCAACAGATTACTAGCCAGAATTATATTGACGATGAACTGGAGATGCAGTTGGAAGCTGAGTATCAGATGCATAGTCCCACTCCAGAAGAAGTTGTTCTTATCAACGAGAAACGAGATGAGTTCTATAGAGTCTGGGAAAAGTTATTGGGTAGGGACAGAGATGTACTGATGGGAAGTATGTATTAGGCTTAACAGATAAAGAGCTTGCAGATATACATGGCTGTAAGCCATGCAGTATTAGGATGGTATTAACAAGGGCAAGGCGTAGCGCGCTTGAAGTTTTGAAGGATGAGGCGTATGGTTATGACAACACGTGATAAACTATATGAGAACTATGAAGACGCATTATTCATGCTTCTATTGGCAGAGGTCGCGGAGAAAGAGGGCGGGGAGTACCTGGTAGAAAGTGAACGCCTGAACAAAGATGACTCTGCAGCGATCCCTGAGATGCTTGATAAAAAGTGTAGCAGGTTAATAAGGCGCGAGTTTTCAACGAACAAGCGACTTAAGGCATCACGAAATCTCTGGAAGATAGTGAATAGAGCAGCAGTTATTGCGCTTGTTTCCATACTGATGTTCACAACTGCGTATGCACTCGTTCCCGAAGTTCGGATCATTACGTTGAATATGCTAATTGAAATGTCGGATGTTGCCACAAGCCTTACTTTTAGCGGGAATGTAGGTAGCGTAACAAACGAAGTAACACATGGAGGTTTTTTCGGATATACAATACCTGACATGCCAGATGGCTATAATATTACCGAACAAGGCGGCGACAGCAGATTAGCTTGGATAGTATATGAAAACGATGATGGAGCTGTTATCTCAATTGATATTGGTGGGAGCACCACATCAATAATCAACGTTGACACAGAAGATGCAGAAAATATTGAACAAATCATTATTCATGGATATGAAGGTTTAGTAATAGAAAAGGGAAACCGGATTCATATTGTATGGGGAGATACTGATCAAGGAAAATACATAAATATCATATGCATCAACATGACCAAAGAGGCAGCAATCAGTATAGCAGACAGTGTCCACCGCTAATTTTCTCAGTATAGCTGTAGATTAATAATTATTTTTACTATATGATTGTTGCAATTATCATTTTCGAGTGTCCTTCCTGATAGAGGGTAACCTTAAAACATTTTAGGAGGGCATCAGATGAAAAGAACAATAGTAAAGAAACGTGTCTTAGCAGCAGTCCTGTGTTGGATGTTGATAGCATGTCTTGCTGCACCCACAGCCTTAGCTGCACAAACACAGCCGAACGAACAAGAGGCGGAATCGAGTACAACCAGATTTGCGCGAATACTTATTTATGAGGTGGATCTATCAATATCATCTGCCGGATTGACCACTAGCTACAGCCGTGTTAAACTACTGCATTCAACCGATACTTTGGCACTAACAATTGAGTTGCAGCGACAGAACGGTAGCAAATGGGATCTGGTAAATAGTTGGAGTACAACAGGTTCCGGTACTGTTTCCATAGAGAAAGGATGGTATGTCTCATCCGGCACTTATCGTATGCAAGCAACTGCAAAGGTTTATAACTCAAGCGGAACATTAGTCGAAACTGCTATTGCCACTACTGGCAACGTAAGTTATTAGCAATAATTAGGCCAATAAAGCCAAGCAAGTTTACAAGATTAGGCTCATTTTGGATGTTTCCTGTCGCTTTAGCCGATAAACGCAACAGTGCTGTTTGGTTACCCAATTCCCGACAGCATTGTTTCTTTATAAGTATATATCTTAAACTGGTCTGGCAATACCTTCGTGGCATGTCCCGCCGTTTATGGTCGCATACATCGCTGCAAGCTCTCTGATAGCGCTGTTGCGGTGTCTGGAGAGAGTCTGGCGAGAAATGCTGAGTTGTTGTGCAGCTTCATCCCATGTTTTTTGCTCAAAGAACAGTGACCTTATTGCATCCATTTCATGATTAACTAATAGCGACACGTAGTATTCGAGTCGGTGCACTTCCGCTTCGAGCAAACGAAGCTCCCGTCTGATTTCCATGTAAGAGTCGTTCTCGCACTCTCTCATTATATTTTTATACTGAAGTGCTATCGCCATTGTCTTGTCTGACGGGTGTCCGCCGTGACGATATCCCTGCCCGTCCGGACGGATGCCGAGCGCAAGGCTTTCGATGAAGTCGCATTCATTGACAACAGGTAAGTTGTCCAGTTCAAAGCACAACTGCTCAAGCCGGCGTTTCATTGTCGAGTATGACTTAAGCCGTCCGATAACCGCATTTATACTATCCGTCATTTCAATGATCTCCTTTATTGTGCCGGCTTTATACCGGGCTGTACTTGGAGGATCGATCCTTGAAACAATTGTAAGGGGCGCACGCATGACAGAGTCAATAGAAAAGCGAAAAAAACTTGTGTTTTAAAAAGCTGTAATTGCAAGGCTTATCGGTTAAATAGCAAAACATTTTTTTGCAAAAAGGGGGCGCACGCGTGCGCCCCTGAGTGATATTCTATGTTGTTATAGTATGTTTGCCCTGACGTGGTTAGTAACAGGGAGCATTCTTTTTGGTGATTCGATTGCTAAAAACGGCGATGCGGTCGCAGGGAAGTAGAGTACCCGATTTCTGTCACCGAAGCGGAAACTTGCAATAGATACTGACCTGGATCCTTTACGCTGATCTCGTCCTCTAAGTAAATATTATACACAGGACCCGTAAAGTCCAGACCATTTGCTTTTGCAAATGCTTTCAGCCGTTCTGGAAGACCATTAGTCTCGCCATAGTAACCGCGCGTATATCCGACAAGATACAAGCCCGCTGCCTTCTCTTCAAGCCCATGTGGGTCGAGTGAAAAGAAACGCGTGGGACGCGATGGATCTTCTAAAAATGCATCCATGCTTTCCCAGTACCCTCCCACAGGGAACGACGCGTTTAATTTCGGTCGATGTGTAGCACTTCGGAAACGAATATACTCCCGTATAAAACCGATAGTTTCAGAGTAGTCGTTTTCATATCCTAACAGGATTGGTTTTGCTAACATCTCTTCCAAAGCAATTTCTGTTTCCGTAGCACTGAGCCCCTCTTGCAGCAGACTAACGAATGTTTTAATAACCGAGTAAACATCCTTGTAGAAGCGAATGCCATTTGAAGCTGCATCCATGGTTTTCCGCAGCAACTTGAGAACCATAATTGGCGTCCGCTCTTTTGTTAGATTTTTTATAGTATCAAGAGGAACGCCCATCTCCGAAAACACCTTGATCATTTTAGCCATTGTAACTTGAGTAGGAGAATAGTGACGCCGCTTACTCACTTCTCCAGATCCGCGCATAGCGGGGTGTAAAATACCGATCTTGTCGTATTTCCGAAGGGTCGATTCAGCTATGCCCGATAACTCCGAGAATTCCTTGCCAGTCAAATAGTCCTTATCATAGATTCTTTTATTCATTTGGAACATTCTTTCTTTTTTTCAGTATTTTGGCAGTGGATATTCCGAGTGTGGCACTGATGCTATGGCTCAAAAATATAACGCCGGAAAACCGCCCGATTGAGTTCACCTTCACGGGCGGTTGCGATGTAAGTGTTCATATAAGTACGAGCTGTATATACGTATATACGATATATTATTTCATTGATGATGCCCTTGCTTTTTTTGGCAGTATACCGCACCAGTCAGGACGAAGAGCATATTCTCGTTTAATCTTATTATTACATAGATATACTGTTCTATTGTGCATGACATTCTCCTTTTATGTGCAGTAATATTGCGTATTGAGACGAATAGTAGGAGCGTTCAAAATTGACGATATGCACTATAAACTAATATAGAGGTGAGTTTTAAGTGCGTATTAATGAAAATGATCTGGGCGCAATTGTCAAGGCAGCCCGCATTAAGAACAGTATGACACAGGATGCGCTTGGCGAAGCAATTGGCGTTGGATTACGCCATGTTATGGGTATTGAGAACGAGGGCAGCAAACCGAGCTATGAGGTATTGTATAAACTGGTTCGCGAACTGCACATACCATCTGACGATATTTTCTATCCAGAGAAACTTGAAAAAGATGATCAGTTAGCGGAACTCATCCGCATTCTCTACTGCTGCAATGAACACTCCCTGAAGATTATCCATGCTACCGCACAGGCCGCATTAGAGGTTCAGGAGAAGTAACCAGATAAGTCTGTTACAAAAGAGTTCACCCAAGACACGCTTTTCTTCAGGCGATTATCTTCACTGAAGGGAGCGTTTCAATACACGTGAATTTCATCAGAAAACTCCTAAATGTTTTCCGCTTCAGACGAATTTATTGAATTTGCTTCGCCGAACCAATCATCCAGTTCGTCGTCATTAGCTTTTTTCAAATGAACATCAGATGAAGAACCAGATGCATTTTGTACCGGCTGTTTTCTCTGCAGGATGAGACCAACCGCTGCTAACAGCAGTGCAAAGAGGAAATACTGACCGCAGTTACCCATGTAAAAACTTGCGATATCGTATTCATTTCCGCTGGCAGCTAGTTGGCCGATTGCTTTAGCCTGTGAAATAATGTCCGCGCAATAGGTATAAGACCATATTGCGAAAGCAGCTACAAGTACGGCGCAAGTATATAGGATGATGCTCGGTATAATTCTCTTACTCATTTGTCGAATCTCCCTTCGCGAGTTCATGATATACTCTTCCATCAAGCATCCTTCCATCACGGATACCGATTACTTCGTCCGCGATAGCGGTCACTGTTTCAGAATGTGTGACGATGATCACGCACTTGTTATCTTCGCGCGCCAATCGAATAAGTATTTCCAATACCGCTTTTTCAGTTTCTGCATCGAGATTACCAGTTGGCTCGTCGGCAATGATCACATCCGGGTCATGGGAAAGCGCCCGAGCGATACCTACGCGCTGTTGCTCACCGCCCGAGAGCTTAAGGACCTTACGGTCGGCAGTCTCCCGATCTATACCCACCTTATCCAGCAGGGAGTATGCATGTTCCTTTCTCAACCGCCTTCCCACATTACCGTTCGTTTCCTTAACTGTCTTACCGCTTATATTCATCGAAAGCGTTATGTTGTAGATTGCCGTCGAGTTCAATAACAGGTTATAGCTTTGGAAAATCACCCCAACACTCTTTGCCCGGTACTCATCCCGGTCAAGCTCGCGCAGATTATTGCCATTATAGTAGATATCGCCGTGCTCACAAATATCAAGGCCGGAAATCAGCGACAACAGTGTTGATTTTCCCGCGCCTGACTGCCCGGTGATCGAATATACCTTACCGCTTTCAAAGGAAGCGCTGACTTTTTTTAGCACTGCTTCTGTGCTACCCTCATAACTATATGTAACATTTACCAATTCTAAACACTTCATATTAGTATATTAGTCCCTTCCCTAATTCCGCTGCATTAATATCTTGATCGGTTCGTATTTTGTAATTCTGCTGACTGATATTATCCCGGTAAAAGAAGCCAGAATAATTGCGATACCGAATATTTCCAACGAGGTTATAGCGCTTACCGACACATCGATCTTTTTCGATTCTTCTGCCTCTGATGCGTTCAATCTGTCAGCTAGCGATGTTGAACCCGTACCCGTCGATTGCGCTTGCCCGGTTATTATTGCGTCGGATATCGGTTGCGATAGCGCCGACCCCATACCCAGACCAAGCACGAAACAAATGCAAGTGATCACTATTACTTCCGTCCATAATCCAAGTGCGACTTTGTTTTTTTTCATTCCCATTGCCCGTAAAACGCCGATTTCGTATTTTCGCTCCCGAATTGAAATGACAGACAGTAAAATCATTATGATTGCGCCTAATACTAACACGATGACAAGAAAGGTCAGCGATAAGCTATTCAGGCTCTCCACCGGACCGGCTATACTATCAAATGCAGACTCATCAGTCTTTACAACGTGGTCGTCCGGTAACCCCTTGCTATACAACTCCATTTCGAACGCCGCAAGCATTCCGGGGTTTTTCAGGTAATACACAGCGTCCACTCCGTCTGCGGACCGGGAGCTTTCCTTTATGTCCGCACCATCGAGATAGTCGGATTCGGCAAATGAGAGGTATTGCTCCATTGAGATTACCCCTCCCTGTCGGCTGCCGCCGGCTGTCATCTGTCCTCCGCTTCCCACCATCTGCCTTTGAGGCGCAATACGCACTGCGCACTGGAGCGCAGTTTTCGTTTCTTCGATGATAATCCCTGATGTGTTATAAATTGCCAAAGCCACGACCGTAGCGGTGATGATCGCAAAGATGATCACCGCCATCAGGAGATTCCTGCCTTTATTCTTTCCAAGATTTAGTAGAGCGTGCTCAATAACATACATTCTGTCGACCCCCTATCTTTTATGGACAGGAAGCTGCCGAAACACACCTCTATCCAGACTCCAAATCTCGTCAGCTATAGCCGCTACTTTTTTTGAATGGGTTACGATAATAACACATTTGCCTCCTCCGTTTTCGGGGGTATCATGCGCAAGGGACTCAAAGATTTTCAAGACTTTTGCCTCTGTACCTTTATCTAAGTTACCGGTCGGTTCGTCTGCAACGATCAATACAGGATCGTGCGCCAGCGCCCTCGCGATGCCGATGCGTTGTTGTTCGCCTCCAGAGAGTTTAAGGACTTTGCGGCTAGCTTTCTCGGGAGAGATACCAACCTTCTTCAACAGTTCCAGTGCCCTCGCTTTTTTATCTATCCCCGTCACGCCGCTTATATTCATCGACAAGATGATATTGTCAATTGCTGTAGCGTTTGTCAGTAAGTTCAAACCCTGAAAAATTATCCCCGCTTTTTGCGCCCTGAAACGATTTCGATTGCTCTCGGCGAGGTTCTCGCCGTCAAAATCGATCCGCCCGTTAGTTACAGTGTCCAGTCCCGACAGAAGTGAAAGCAAGGTTGTTTTTCCCGCGCCGGATTTTCCTACAATAGTGTAGACCTTTCCAGCTTCGAACTTTAGATTCACATCAGTGAATATGGTCTTGCCGGCTCCTTCGTATTTATATGAAACATTTTGCAGTGTGAGTGTACTCATGAGTTAGTTCCTCCCCGCGGTGCGCAATAGTCGCCCGCCTTCACTTCGTTCGGCGCGCTCCTTTGCTTACCGAACTTCACTTGTTCGCTTCATCTACCGGCTTACTCAATAGTCGCGGCTGTTCACTGTCGTTCACGCCACTCCTTTTCGTAAGCACTCAACGGCCTCCCTCACTCCACCACTGGCGGCGGTCGGCTGTTTCGCCCACAGGCGGCGCTCACGTTCGTTCCCGAAGTATTTTCAGCGGTTCATATTGAGTGATAAAGGCCACCCCGATTATACCGGACAACGCAGCCAAACTAAGCGTAATAATAATGATTTGCACGATTACATCCATTCCAATATTTACTTTAATATCACTTTCGGGTACATATGTGCCATCATCTGCGTTCGTTTGGAACTGGCCTCCAACAAAAAGAGCCAGTTGCCGTCCTTGTCCGGATTCCGCTTCTGCTGCAGTGACCCTCTTATCCAGAATGCTATCCGCGACAGGCTGCGCCATAACGCTGCCAGCGCATAGCCCTACCACAAGGCATATGGCAGCAATCGCCACCGTTTCCGCGAGAATACCAAATACGACCTTACCCCTTTCCATCCCCATCGCCCGAAGGACGCCGACTTCGTATTTGCGCTCGCGCACTGCAAGGAAGGATACCAAAGCCAGTATAATGGCGCCAAGAACCAGTATCACAATCATGAAGGTCATAACAGCGGATTTCATTCCGGAAAGCGGGCCGGTTACTTTATCATAAGCCGCCTGGTTGATGGATACGTTGTACGTGATCGGCAAACCCTTTGACCTAACCTCCGTTTCGAAATCGCTTATGTCATCAGGGTCTTTCAGGAAATACTCCGATTTCATATCCAATCCGGCGTTTGTTTCCCATCCCGCAGCCATAAGGGTGTCCCAGTTTGTTATGACTTCGTTGCGCCGGTTGTCAGCAAAACGCCCGTTCATTGCCAAAAAGGATATAGCGAACTCCTCGGTAGCGTCGTAATAGATACCGGCGACAGTAAGGCTGTATGTTTTGTCTGTCGCATACGCGCCTCTCAGTTCGATAACATCGCCAATGGAAATATTATTAAGCCAGGCGATGTCCTCACTGATTATGCACTCGCCCAGTTCGCTGAACATCCTGCCTGATGTTATCTCGCGTAATGTCCCGAAATCAGCCAGCGTATCCGGCTCGGTTGTGCCTATAAGCTTGAATGTTTCAACCAGCATTTCTTCGCCGCTGCCATCGTTTTTCTCCCGTGTGCCCGTACCTTTGAGTCCATCGCCGATTGCAAAGAAAGTGTCGCTCCAGGCATACATCACCGCGCCGAATATAGTTTTTCGTATATAGTTCGATTCCGCATAAGAATAGAAGTCGTCTATTGATACAAAGCTCCTGTCCTCCCTGGCGTCCAGGCCTGCCTGGCGCATTTCAATAAAATCCTGCCTGACCTCGACCCTCGAACCAAGATCCAGCCGGATGTTATCAATGACTTTAGCGGAGGCGTTGTTGATTGTCAGCGTCACAACCGCAGATATTATTGTAACTAACGTGACGGCTGCGATCAGTATATTGCGCCCCTTGTTGCGTAGAAGGTTCTTCATTGCGTTGGTAATAAGGTACATAACTTGTCCTCCTCGTTTTGGTTGCGGAGCAAATAATAACAGGTGAATCTGTAGTTTGTCTGTAGTTTTCCTGTAGTTTGTCTGTAGTCATAGAATTGTTACATATCAAACTATCGGCAAGTCTATCCTGAACAGGACTCCATCGGAAGAGTTCTCCAAAGAAAAGCAGATGTTCATCGTCTCAAGCGCTTTTTGAACAATAGTCAACCCTAAACCACTGCGCCCGTCTTTCCTGTTCCTGGCTTTATCTGTCCGGTAGAAAGGGTCGAATAGCTTAGGCAGTGATATAACATCGATGCTGCCTTCGTTTAGTATTAACAGGCGGTAGTGGTCGGCAGCCTGTTCTGTCCATATCCTGATTCCGCCGCCTTCCGGTGTATTTTGCACTGCGTTAAGTATTACATTTGAAATCGCTTTATTAAGCATTTTTTCGTCAGCCAGAGTAATCTCGCCCTCCGGGATATTGCAGGTAATACGTTTCCCTCCCGCTTCTGCCAAAGTCTGAAAGTTTGGCAACAGGTTAGCGACAGTGTGCTTTATATCAAGTTCTTCCGGGCTGGGTGTGATCTTACTGTCATTAAGGCTAACAATCTCCAGTATCTCGGTTATCATTTTCGCCTGCGCGTCCATCGCTTTTATACATTCAATAAGGTACTTGGGATGGTTGCTATAGTCGCCAACATTCTCAAGCATGCCCTCCAGCATAACGCTCGTCGCAGCAATGGGGGTTTTCAATTCATGGGAAGCTGCAGAAAAGAAATACCGCTGTGTTTCTTCCATTTCCCGCTCGCGCAGGATTTCGTCCTCCAGCCTGGAGATTGTATCCTTCAGCTTTTCGTACATAGAGTGGACGCCGCGCGCCAGGTCGCCCAGTTCGTCCGTTCGGTCCGGCGCCGGCGGCACATCTTCACAGTTAGCCATCTTACCGGTGTCGTCCGCCAGCCGCTTGATTGGTTTGGTCATTTGCCGGGCAAATATAAACGCACCGGCCACGCCCAGCGCCAACATACATCCCAACGCCAGCAATGATTTTGAGATCAGGCTGCTGTAATCGGTTTTTGCTACCCCTTGATTTGTTGCACAAAGTACGTATTCCTGTTCGATCGCCATAATGATCCTGAAATTATTCGTATCAGGTATGATACCAGGGTCAATATCCGGAGTGGAGAATATTACTTTTTCCTCTTTATCTTTGATATAGAATGAAAACGATTGGTTTGCTTCAAAAAAGCTCCGGGCAGCAATAGCTATTTCATCGTTTGTGCTTCCGTGCAACAAGCTATACAGGCTTTGATATGATCTGTTGAGTTGTTGCAGTTGTGCGGTGTTGTAGAAGGATAGAAACTGTTGTGAAAATAAAACTACCGTAATGCATACGATCAACACGATGAATATTGTTGTATATGTGAATACCTTGATAAATATACCGCGCCTTTTCATTATGAGCCCTCCTCAACACGATATCCTACGCCACGCACATTTTTTATTATGTTTTCAGGCAGCTTGGCTCGTAGGTTTTTGATATGGGTATGTACAACGCTCCCGTCGCCATCGAAGTCATACCCCCAAACACGGGAGAGTATAGTTTCGTGCGGCAGCGTACGTCCTTTGTTGCGTACTAAAAGCATCAAGATTTCAAATTCTTTTAGTGTCAGAGTGAGGTCAATACCATCATAATATGCTTTGACGTCCTCCGTACGGAGTGCCAGCTTACCGTAGCGGATTTCCTTTGCCAAGGCACCGCTCCGGCGCAGAAGTGCTTCCACACGTTTTAGTAGGAGCTGAATCTTAAATGGCTTAGTCACATAATCGTCAGCCTCAGCGTTGAAAGCGCGGATTTGGTCTTCATCTCCTGATAGTGCTGTCATCATCAATACTGGAGCGTTACTCATCCCGCGTATTTCACGCAGAAGCTCATAACCGTTAATGCAGGGTAGCATTATGTCAAGAATTATCAGTTGGTATGTGCTGTTATAAATCATCGAAAGAGCATTATCGCCGTCAAAACAGGCGTCAACTCTATATCCCGCTTCAAGCAAAAAGGCTTTGACCGTGTTACATATATTCTCGTCGTCCTCTACAAGCAGTATCTTTATGTCCATATCGATTCCTCCGCGTGTATTCTATCATGGCAATCTGTAGTTTATCTGTAGTTTGTAAAAAAATATTTGCTTGTCAACAGATAGGAAATGTGATACTGCGTAATAGCTATTCTGGATACCTATTGCATAAATGTATGACGCATATGGGGGAGTTTTCTCTGTGAAGCGCACAGGAAACCAAAGAACTGTCGCAAGTATAGGTACTCAAATGTACTATAAATAGAAACGAGCGAACTACAAGTAGCATGTTTGTTCCAGTTTCAATGCAACATTTTTTGCATACTCTTTCGCGTTTTCCAAATCAATTGTGTTAGGATGTCCTTTATTATCCGTTCCTATTGAAGCCCCCTTACAAACAAACGGTTTATAAAGTACATTTATTCCATGCTCTTGCAAGAGTTTATTTAATTGCTCCCCTATATCGGACTGGTTGCCGTATGTTCCAAAAGCTGCGGCATTTTTTATATTTGTTGAGCTTAACATATTAATTAATGCGCTGACCTTTTTATGCGGTTTGTGAAAATAGACGCCACTGCCAATGAAAAGCAAATCTACAGGTTCAGATTCAGAAAACTCTATTTTCCTTTTACATATTTTCTCAGTGCTAATGCTTAATGCTTCTGCAATTGCAGTCGCAACTTTCATTGTATTGCCTGATCGCCCGGAATGATAAACGATTCTAATATTCATTTTTCCCATCCTTAATTCCGAGTTTTAACAAATCAGTTGCATTAACTTCTGGGTGACGATATTGACCTTTTAGCATACGGCTTTTTATTGCGTTATGCGGACACCAATTTGCACAAGCGGTACATGCAATACAGTTCTTGCCGCGGACAGCTCTTTCGTTGCCGATCTCTATATTACTCGTCGGACATAAACTACTACATAATCCGCAACCTATGCATTTTTCTGTAATCTGCATACGAGAAAGAGGTCTATACATTACAGATAGCTTTGTAAAATTCTTGGGTAATTCAATTGATCCGTGCAGTGTAAAGTTTTCGCGTTTATCTTCTATCGCTTTGGTAATCTCTGCGACTTTATCCGGAACTGCGCTGAGAACGGATTCCATATCTGCTCTATCTTGAAAACTGCTTGGCATTAATATGTCATAAGCCAGTGCCAATCGCACATGATGCTGGGCTAAAGCTATGCAAGTGTTTTTAAAACCATTTTTGTTTCTTCCACTACCTGAAGTAAGTACAACAAACACAAATTTATTGGTGTCTGCAAACGAAAACCTCAAGATAAACTCTTTTACCACTTTTGGAATATCATTAAGATAAACCGGTGCAATAATGCCGATTTGCGAATCTAGGACTTCGATTGTGCCTTTGCTAACAAAGCCTGTAATTAGTTCCGGCTTTACAGAGAAGTGTGCGCCAATTTCTGAGGCAACCGAATAAGAATTACCAGTTCCTGAAAAGCAAAAAATCTTCACAGCGATATTACTCCTACTCTTGAATAATTAGACAACGTGTTGTATAGTATTGACTATACAATGTTTAAGCCACTTCATCAACCAACAGATTTCTCATTCTTTGTCGGGTGATTTGAAACTTATTAACTTATTAATCAGAGAGGAGTAGCAAATGAAGAAGCAACCAGAAGTTACAGCCAAAACTAAAAAGGCCTTTATAGACGCTTTTTGTGAATTGTACAGCCATAAACCGATTGAAAAAATATCCGTTCAAGAAGTTAGCAATATGGCGGGTTATAATCGGAGTTCATTTTATCAACATTTTAGTGATATCTATGATTTGCGGGATTATCTCGAAAAGGATGTATTGGAGCTAATAAGCCTTCGATTACACATGGGTCAGGGAAGTATCGCAGAGATGATTTCTATTTTTGATGAAAAAGGACTCTACCTTGATGCCTTATTTGGAGATTATGGTGGTAATCGCTTTTTAGATCAGCTCAAGGCGACCGTTCCTTTCAAGTTGCACCAGTTATCCGTTCCAGAAGACGACCCTATATCGCCTTATTTGATGGAATTTCACTTATCAACGGTTCTTTCTTTACTTCGCCTTTGGCATCGCAGGCAAAGAGACATTTCATCGGAAGAAATCCTCAGTTTAATATTTCGACTATATTCGGGTGCCATATCGGTAATTGAGATATCCTGAAGTTTTTCTGCAAAAACCAAAGTTATCAATGGCTTGAAAATATGGAATAGTGAGCCAAATTTCTATGAAAATAATCAAGAGACGGTTTCCTATACATTAACTAAATGGACAGAAAAGCCGTCTCCGCGTTATCTTAGCTTGTTGTTGATTTATGCAAGTATAGAGGTGCAAGATGATTTTTCTGCGAGACATGGTCCGTTTTGTTTTAAAGCTGGTACTCTATCGACTTCATAATTTTGTTACGGTATTGTTATTCCATTACCACCATAGACTGTCTCGGAAGCGTTTTCTACATAGCAGAAATACTCCCATGCCTTGCTACAAAACTCTTTAAGAGGCATACTCTCATCAAAGGAAGGGGTCTCGCCTAATGAGTAAAGCTCAAAACTCAGTCCAGTATCCACTGCGAGGTAGTAGAAACCATAATACTCAAGAAATCCTAGTACTGTACTGCCGTTGTTAGAGAAGATGAGAGAAGAAAGGATGCCATCTAATCCTTCCCAGAAGGTTTTCTGAAGATATTCATCTTTTTCTTCAAGGTAACTTGGGCGATAATATGATTCTAAGTCAACGTCCAAGTGAAACCGTCCATCTTCAAAGTATACTGTACCACACTCATTCAACACTTCGAAGCCATTCTGTGATAGCCCCAGTCGCTTTAACTCCCATTCCGCATTGCTGATAATGGTATAACTAAGAACAGGCAGTGCGGGAACATCAGTTTTTAAAAGATACTGAGGCGAGGGCGATACTGCTGACGGTGCAGGATTCTTACTCGAGCAGGATCCAACCACAGAAAGCAATGCAATAACAATCAGCACAGTGAGGAAACACTTAATCATTGATTGGCACCTCGCTTGGATATCAATGGCTGCTATTCTACTCATATCCTACGTGACATATACATGATCTTTCAGATATGATGGGGGAGTCCACTCATACGTGATTGTTATATTATTACTTCCCCAGCTGTCATTGACATATAGGGTATATATATCATCTCCGCCAAGAAAAAGACGGCTATATTTATGTATTGTTTGAACATGTCCACCTGAAACAAGTCCTCCGCCATTTGTTCCTAAGGTAATAGGCTTGTTTGCATCTATTCGGCTTTTTATTGTGCTGTAATTATAACTCGACGAGTAAACTGTTCCACTAATACCATAAGCCTTAAGATACGCTTTTGTACCAGAAACGAGTGTGTCAAGGTTAACATACTGCCCTGTATAGCCAGCTATCAAGTATATCTCGTCTGTCGTACCTGTATTCGGACTACGTAATTTACCTTGATATTTCAATAAACAGTGCATTGATGTTGGGCCACAATAATCATTTACCCATAGTGTAGAAAGTGATGACGTTAAGCTTCCTGTTTCCGACGGTCTCATCGGATTTTGTCTCGCATCTTCTAAATCGGCTAACTTCTCTCTCAGTGACTTGATGTTGCTACGGGAAGCTCTATAGCTGGAAAAGTCTGACATTGATCTCGCGATGCTTACCGCATCTACCGCAATGCTAATGTTCTTTGTGTGTACAAAAAGGCCTGGGGACTCCTCTGTAAAGTAATTATTGGGTCCAGCGTAATAACAGGCAGTGCTCACTCCGTGGTAAGGACTGGCAGTATCTAGAGAGTATTCATAAACCATGTTTATTTGTAAATCAATTATTGCATAACCTCCAGTAGAAAGGGTATAACAAGCAGCGATGATTTGTTTGCTTGAGATATCTCGCAAATCAATTACACTATCTGCCGTTACGGGTGTTTCTTCTATATACGAGATAAGTTCTCCAACGTACTGAGCATGTAGGTCTGTTGATGCAAATGATATGGATTGTAATGATACCAATAATAGTATAGTGGCAAGGCACACGATAAATGACTTTCTTGTACTCATCTGAAGTCTCCTCCCATTATTGAGTTTTGATATATGTTTGTGTGGAATCGTTGCCCGACGTAAGTTTGCTATTACTAAATGTATGACTGGACATAACTGTCCAATCCTGATAGTCTAGACTGCTTTTTTCTCTTTTGCAAATAGTAATGTGATTGCCTAGTCATCGTTTCGCAAGTCTGGCTTTCAGGTTTTGTGGGGTCTTGGGCTGGTAGTAGAATAGGTGGCACGGCGCGGATGCTACAACTTGTGCTACTGTAAGGACGGTTGCGGACAAAGCTAATGCTGCCAACTGTTGAAACTTAAACTTCCTGATTTTTTTCATTGCGTGTATCCTCCTTTCCCTTAAAAAAATATGATGTAAGCGTTGAACCTGCTGATATAAGCATACCCAATGATACACAATACATATATTGCGCGGAACCTATTGCAAACAGCCCTAAGCATAGTGCTGAGCAACAAATTACAGCAATCCGTGAGCATTTTCTGAATCTCGTAATACTGGTTTGATCCATTGGATGATTAGCGTGGGTTATCGGAGCTAATAAGAACGTAACCGAAATCGCAATCAAAATGAACAGAACCGAGAGCGGCATAATAGCGCCACCAATGTCAATATAAAGCATCGCTGATACAAACAGCATTACAATTAGAGACATAGCCACGCACCCGAAAAATGTTTTTGCGTGGTAGCCGCCTGACGTTACCCTTAACACAGAGAATGAGATGAAAAAAAAGGTCAGTTCTAGCGGCATCCTGAAAATGAATCCGATAGTTAAAGTAAAAATGAAATTTATCAGGAGCGAAAGGGTTGCCACCACTCCAAAAATGATTATATCGCGGATATCCTCTGTCGCATTTCCTGATTTGATAAGGAAATCCGCTATCCTGTCAGACAGATTCTCCAAAGGCAACACCTCCGAATGCTCTACATTCAACATAGCGGTCTAATATACATTTGTAAATATAATTGCAGTGAACGGTCGAAAACAGCGGTGAGTGGTCAATTATTGCAATAGAGTCTTGATTTGTTCGTTATTAATCCAATGGAAATGAGTCCATGTTGTATTGTGTTAACATTAAGCTGGACTTAGATGCACAACACGAAAGCATTCCTAAGCTTTAATATCAACTCTATATTGGAATGGCTCTTGACCCTGTGAAATCAAGCCTATTAGTGCAGCATAGGACTTCCATCCTTTTTCACCCAGAATAGAGAGCAGATCATCGAACCAATCACGCAGATCCGAGCCGTATTCAAAAAGTGCATTTATATCATAAAAGACATTATCATTACTAGAGTTGTCAGCGTCAAGCGAAGACGGCATACGCCACGACGGGAGTAAACCTATTGACGCGGAGTAATAGTATTGCTTATCTCCCCCTTCAATGGACATAAGCTTATTATACCAATCACGTTGATCTGATCCAAATCCGAAATGGGTGCCGACATCGCATATACTATTATTTCGATATTCGATGGTAAATGAAGCATCGCGCACATTCCGGATTCCGCCACTACTCTCTACTTCCTTAATACCCCGCATTAAATATGAAGTATACTGCCCGGCGTATCCCGGATCATCCGGGCGCAGTCCGGCAACAGCATCGTAAAAAAGCTCCTGTATGTTCTTACCGTCGTCAGTGAAAATCCCATCGTTCCGAACGTCAAGCTGGTTGATCGAGTATCCGGTATGCTTTACCAATGAGCTGTTTAGCGAATACTTCTTGAATTCTAGATCTGTGCATTGAGTAAACGGCCGAAACCCAAAACATCCTGATTCCCTTATATGATAGGCAAGGGAGGAATAGTTGATGTCCGAATCATTAAGCGTGCGTTCAATTTCCTTTCCACGCGCTTCGTCCGCATGACCACTCACCGTAATTGTGTTATCAAAATTGACCTTCAGTGTGAATACATCTTGGTCAGTCAGTTTTATGCCTTTTGCTTCCAAAGCGGTGTTCAGTTCCGCATTCTTTTGATCCCGTTTTTCAGCCAGCCTGTATGCAATGCAGGCTTCAAAAGAGCGTATATATCCTTTCTCATCGATTGTCCCGTTTTTGACTAGGCGGTCAAATCCGCCGACATCATGTATTATTGAGGCTCCACTCTTGTCAACATAAATCTCAGTTTTAGGGTAGGGACCGGGATGAATACCCGGACTGAGTTTCTTCTGGTCAGGTGTGGATGATGTTTGGTTATACGAAGTGGATTTTACTGCTTTAGTCAGTTCTCCCTTTTTATGTTTATGAAGCGTATTTAGCAGCAAGTATCTCATAAGAGAAGAATTAGCGGGTATTCTGTTCATTATTGTGCAAGTGCTCCTTTTTCAAGATATTCGCAACAGTATAGTGTTATTAATTAATTACACATATATAAAATCGACACGACACTGTCCAACCTTAGTTGGACAGCACCGTGTATAATACCAGAGCTTAATAATACATACCAATTGTTTTGTCGTACTCGTAGGTTATCTTAAGGTTTACACTTTTCATCGTCGATGCCGCTGTTGCCATAGCATTGTATCTGAATTCCCAATTCTGCTTAACAGCAAAACCGTTTGCAATCGAAATATTATACTTCCCCGAACTGTTACTAGATACTGTTGATTCAAACCAAGATGCGCTGCTATTAGGTTTCAGATGGTGCCGTACATTTCCTTGGCTCGGTGTTTGAGTACCTGTTGTTTCAATTGATTTTACTACAGCATCGTTAGGAATTGCCGAATTGCTTGTTAAGTTTACAGATATAACTGAAGAGTTCACGCCGTTCAATGACAATCCAGAGTTACCAGGATTTGACGCTGTACCGGGAACGGATATGGTAGTCGTTGTACTAGCCATCCGTGGTTCAAAACTCACCGTTAAGTTTCCGTAATCGCCAATATTCGAGGTCCTCTTAATTTCAATTTCGTACGAACCCGTTTTTGAAGCATCAATGCGGAGAATGTAATACGGGAATAGAGAATTACCATTATAATAAACTATTTGATCGGTATACCAAGGTGGTGGACTGCCGCTGGGACCGGTAACCTTAACTTCGCAATTGTTTCTTGATGGAACTATACTTTTCTCAGTCACCAACACTGCCAGCCTGTCACCTGCTGTCGCGTTGAATTTCAGATAGGCAATATCGGCATCGTCTTGATATTCAACAAGGTAGCTATTGTAGATACCCCAAGTTCCTGTTGGGTATGGATTACCAACTGTTGATGCAGCATCAACGTGGATTATGGTGGCACTTGCTACAAACGGTAGTGCAGTTGACAGAAGTACCATTGCGATGACACAGCAGATAACTGTGTAGAACCTGTGTTGTTTTTGTTTTTTCGGCATGACAAGAATTCCTTTCTTTTTTTCCTTTTTTACGCTCAGATCGGATTAATGATTTCTTCGCGAAGATTCTGCTTATAACATAACGGACTTATAAGCATCTGTAAACAACTTTGCAGTGAACGGTCGAAAATAGCGGTGAGCGGTAATTGCGGGATATGGGCTGAAAAAAATCAGGCGATTTCAGTTTTGTTAAAGCCTATACCCTTCTCGTTGGATCACTACAAATTGCATCGAAGCATAGTAACGTTAACCTGATAATTTGTATTCGCTCACGATGCTTCTCGAAAAAGAGTTAAGCGAATGAAAATTCATGCATTGTCACCGATATGTCGAAATATACAGAATTAGATCCTTTGGAGGATTAGCGCCATAGTTTTTTACTATTGCCGCAAGGTGCTCATTAGTAATTTCACGCAACCAACGGGAGTTAAAATCGAATGAATAGTCAGGTAGAAAGCCAAATACATCAAGAGCCTGATAATGAGTGAAACCTTGATTCTCTGCGATACGCATGATTGCTAGTCTGCCTATTTCTTGAAGTTCCTCATTAGCATAGTAATACTTCGCGTTATAGTAAACAAAGTAATCATTGGCATTCGAACCTTTTTCTATCCCGGCATACTTATAACCCTCTACTTGATTTCCGTTTTCGTACAGTTCATCCAGTGTATGTGTAACAAACGTTGCCTGTGTATCACGCAGTAAAACCTCGTTAAAGTCAGAATCATTGCCAGAGGTCAAACCATTAGCGACATTGTATACAAGTATATTTCTGTAAATGCTTTCGATAATCTCAACAACTTCGGTCGCGCCAATTTTGCTATCAACGTAATCCCGTACGCCCTGCTTTATGGAGTCAAGGATCATGGCAATTCTTGGGTGGCTATGGTCATCACAAAACATTAAGTGTGTTCTTATAACCCCACCGGAGACTTTTGCGTGTCCATCAATATTGCAATATTTAGCGTATGGTTCCTCGTCAAGAATAGTGGTTTGATAATTATCTGTTTCTGCAATAATAATGACTCGGCTGCTGTAGGAATCCGATTTGCTCGTGTCTTGTCGTGAGATTGAGATGTTTTCCGATATCGAGCTGGATATATTTCGGCTTCCTTGAAGTGCATTAATCGAACCAAATGGACTTCTCATAATACTCACCGTTTCATTGCTCCTAGTTGATTGGTTTCGGTTGTTGTGTGGAGATTTATAACTACGATGATAGTTTTTTCCTGCCGTGTGATTTCCCGCAGCTATTGAATAAAGAAAACGCCACCCTGACAGACAGAGACCTCAAAGTTGCCCCCTCTGAGTACTCTTCCGACAGCGTAGCTGATGTATGTAGTCCTGTAAACAAAATTGCAGTGAACGGTCGAAAATAGCGGTGAACGGTCAACTCGCACACTTAGGAATCAAGCGAACTGTTCATTACTTGCACATACAACGTAAACTCCCCTTCACTATATGCGCATAGTATTGTGCCTCTGTATTGCTCTGCGACCCGCGTTATCGTTGATAACCCGAGTCCATGCTGTAGCCTATCGGCTTTATTTGTAGCAGGCAACCCATCAGCCAATATATCAACCGGCGGCGATGTATTGACAACCCTGATACACAGATTATCGCCTTCAGTTTTCAAACCGAGCGATATATAACGGTTTGTGATTTCAGATATTTTCAGGCAGGCTTCAATTGCGTTGTCAAGAGCGTTACTTAGAATGATGTTCAGATGATATGTGCTAATATTTACCTCTGCTAGTTTATCAGCCTTTATATCAAACAAAATTCCTGATTTCTCAGCTTGGGAGATTTTCTCTGAAATTAGGACATCAACGCTCGACTTTCCGGTTATCGAACGGCTAAGTATTGTGGCTGTTTGGATAAAGTACTCGTTAAGATATTCTGTTGCTTCATCGTATTGTGCTTTTGCTAAAAGTGTGTAAATTGTGGTCATGTGGTTTGTTATGTCATGTTTAATCGATTTTACCTCGTGCAGTTGCGTGTCAATAAGCTTGAAGCGTTGCTCTTCCTGAAGCAACTGTCGCTCGACAAGAGCTGTGTGTTCTTTTTGATCGGCTTGAATCTGAAAATTCTCAAAAATGAAAAAGAAAAGTACTGACAGGGCGGTAATGGCTACTTCCGAAAGAAGGTGTATCAAGTTTGCAGAGGCACCGCTCTGCTCCACTATGGCCATGTCTCCAAACGATAGTCCGGCGCATATCCAAACAACTAATAATAAAGCCAGATAATACTTATTCGGAGATGTAGACAGCCTCGCGCTGCGCTTCTTTGTGACCATGATTGCTAATAAAAGTAAGAATACTGCGGATGCGTATGCGCCTATATAGTACGCCACAGTGTTTAATCGTAATTCAGCCGCCGATTGTCCAATAATATATGATGAAGCCACCATAGTCAGGCATTCCGTAACAAATGAGTATGCGGTTAAAAGTCCCCCGCAGATAATCCGTTGTATTATCGAACCATTATATAAAACAAGAGGGAAACAGAAGCATATTACTATTGTCAGGTACGAAACAATCTCTGGCATAAGTATTGAAAGCGAAGCGTTTGCCAGAAAATATGCGGAGTATATAATGGCATACAGCAATTTTGATCTATAACGTGTTCCAAGAAATCTAGCGAAGAACACAGCGAATACGGCTGCGCCACATAGAGAAATCGGCAGGTGTAAAAGGCTGGTTGGTTCAAAATGCATTTTTATCACCCATCCTAAAAAGGATTAATTGCTTATCAAACTCTCTTAGTTTTCGCCGAGAAATCTCAATATCTTTATAATGGCTGCTGTTTTGTCTAATCATCAGACTATTTTCTTTTCTACCGGAACAATAACGCAAATTCACCAGCGTAGACCGATTGCACCTGTAGAAACCATACTGCGAAAGCTCGTACTCCACTTCATCAAGGTTTTTTCTTGAGAGAATAACTGCCTTCCCATCCATGAGATGCATAATCAAAACATAGTCCTTTATGACGAATAGAACAATATTACTGCATAGTATTGTTTCTTTTTTGCCATCGTAAGTATAGTGGAAAAACTGAGCCTCAACTTTTTGCTCGACGACGCTTTTCACAGTTCTGTCGAAAGTGTCTTGATTATATGGTTTAGCAAGGAATCCATGAGCGCGAAGTGCAAATGCTTCAGGCAACAGCTTGATATGCGTTGATACAAAGATTATAGGGCTATCGCAGAGTGTGCAAAGCTCCGGGTAAATATCAAATCCTGATAAACCCGGCATCTCTATGTCGAGAAAAATATATTCATATTTTATCCCGGAACGCACAGCATTCAACAATTCTGCGCCAGATGTAAACTTTTCAATTACCAGTTCCACACCGATCCAGTATTCGCATCCTTTAGCATTGTCTTCCAGGATGCGTAATTGCCCCCAGTTATCATCGCATAATGCGAGTCGCACAAAAACACCCCCCGAGTGATCAGATGGGTTTATTTTAGCATTTACTTGTAAAAAAATCAAAAGACTCTTAGGCAAAAGCGCATTTACTACTTTCGTAACCCAAAGAACTGATAGAATTTGACCACTCACCGCTATTTTCGACCATTCACTGCAATTTTGTTTACAAATGTATATAAGGCCGCTATGTTGTATGTAGATAGGTTGGAAATGTTTTATATATTTCCGTTCTCTTTTATGTTAGTGTTAATTGAAGAGCGCAGTTGTGTGTGAAGTGAGACGAGATTGTTAACCCTCTCTTAACAGTTTAGTACGATACTTGCGGAAGCCTAAATGACTAATTGAGACGAAGTAGTATTCCAGTGAGAGGTTTTACATTTTTTGTGGGGGTGTTAAATAATAAAATAGTAAAACGAATAGCTTCTTAGCGTTTTAATACTTACATTCAAAAGACTAGCGTCGTAAACAGATAGTAATAGCAATGTTAAATCGACATGATGTGGTGTTCATTATGAAATCGAAAAGACTCTTAAAAATTATAAATATATGTGTGGTGATGGCTTTCGTACCAGCAATAAGTGGATGTAATCCTAATGTTAACTATTCCACAGGAACAAACAGTTTGGGTCACGATTACACGGTAAGCATTAATGGAATTGAACACCATTACTTGGATCACAATAGCTCTGTTTGTAATATCAATGGTGAACTATTTGGCATCTCATTAGGCGCTATGGCAACTACCACTGATGAGTCGTTAATAGAAGCGGATGCATTCACTATTTATCGGGCACACGAGGCAAATGGCTATGAAGTCCTCGTGAGACTCAATAAGAGAAGCGGGGAAAAAACGTTGATGCTAGTGCGCCTATCTGATTTTAGCAGTGTCACGGAAATGATGTCATTCTTTGGAATAGAATCCGCAGATGACATAGTCTCGTGCAGTTTTTTTGAATTGGCAATTTCAAAAAACACTGATAACAACAGTATTGTTTCATGCTATGAGGTTTATAACACTTCTGAAAGTGCTACAGTAAGAAGAACCATATTTGATATACTCTCTCAACTTTCTGGAGATGATGGCGAGAAAAAAGACTCGTTTCTTCTCTGCGGGTGTAATGTCGTAGCAGAAGATGGAACAGAAAACGACAGTGGGTGGGCTGAAAGAATACGGAGAATCGATATTGAGATATCAAGTGGAATAGTATTGCCAATCGGCATATTTCTGCCCATCGGACACATGATTTCAGATGGTTATATTGAGGTCTTGAATACGGAAAATAATTTCAGAACAAAACTTTCCATAGACTTAAACGAATTAATTAAACGTGTTGCTTAATTGAAAGGAGTCCGAATAATGAAGAGTTTTAGAAAGTCAGTCCTGGCGATTTTACTGTCGATCCTACTCATTTTTTTAATGGTTCCCGGTTCTATCTCTGCTGCTGAAGATATATCCGAACAGCGATTTATGGAGATGATGGCAGCACAACAAAATGCGCTTAACGCGAATTTACTTCTCATGGAGAGTATTGGCACTGATTACAGTCAATATCCTGACTGCTATGGTGGCGTATACATAAAGGATGACATCTTACATATTCTGGTTGCAGATTCGTCTGGTAAAACTGTTGCATGGATAGACGGCGTTTTGCGTGAGTATAGTGATTGGATTACGATTGACGAAGTTGAGTATTCATACAACTATCTATATAATCTTGCTGAGACTTCTGCTGAAGCAATGTGCAGTATAACAAAACCTTATGATATCACTGGGTATTATGTAGATATTGTAAACAATGTGGGTGTCATTACTGTTGCTAATGGCGATATAGCGGCAATACTTGAGCGGAATTACGTAAGTAGGGAGGGACCTTCTGCAACATTGAGGTTTGAGGTTGTTGAGTCGCTGACTCGCAGTTCAAATGATGAAAGCATTTTTTCTACCGATTTAAATTCTGGTTCGAGGGGTACGATTACACTCAAGGGTGGGATGCAAATTAACAACTCATCAAAATGGTTTACCATAGGGTTCTGTGGAACATTCAGTAAACTTGACGCATTTGTGACGTGCGGACATGGACAAGATGCAAATGAGTGGACGCGGACAGGGAACTCTATTGGAAGTGGTTCTATCCTTGGAGCCGTTTCGTATATCAGATATCAGAATAATGGAAATGGAGACTTCTCAATCCACACAATTGCATCAGGTTTACCAGATACCGTCGTCTTGACGAATAAAGTTCAGAATGTTTCTGACTCAGGAACAGATATTAGTGTGACGGGAACATATTCAAACCCGCCAGTAGGTACGTATTATTTCAAGTATAATGCCACACCTGTTACGTCAAGCGCCACAAAGTTTCGCAGCTATTGTGAAGTAATAAACGTTGGGGTTACAATACTATCAGATAATACACTTTACCTTAAGAATATGACTGTCGGCCAGTTTGTGTCTTCAGTTGGTACAAGTGTTGGTGGAGACAGCGGAGGATCTTGCTTTTTGCTAGATGGAAGTACGTGGAAGATTGCAGGCGTTCACAGTGGCAGTATTACATCAGGCACAGGAGATGTATACTTTACTCCTTGGACATATATTTCGGGCGCTGGATTTACTGCAAAGACAAGCTAGAAGGGAACATCTAAGCCGGTGAATTGGCAATAAGGCTACTTTGGTCTTCCGTGCAACTCCCTCCAATGGGCGACTTTAAAACCTCTCTCCCATGATATTCGAGATTTTCAAAAACAAATAGGTAATCCAGGAGAAAATTGGTCGCCCATTTTCGTGGTGTCTGTTCTCCATTGCAGCCACGCGGTTTCTCCGATGAACACAAGCTCTGTGGATTTGATAAAATGCTTATAACTATTTATACCCATAAACTGTCCACTACCTATCCGAAATCCTTAACATTTTTGTAAAGAGCAGGGATTAACCTGCCCAAATATGGAGATGCCGCAAACGATTCTGTTTAATTCGTTTGCGGCACACCTTATTGATCACTACACATTGTTGACTCACGCAGCCCTGCTGC
>Ga0123355_10001450_pt1 | contig 32979 bp, 34 predicted proteins | sample TergutEmb28metaG_3_FD_89872 | JGI IMG/M metagenome (GOLD analysis project Ga0123355, IMG submission 89872) | Embiratermes neotenicus P1 segment gut microbial communities from Petit-Saut dam, French Guiana - Emb289 P1 | ecosystem: Host-associated > Arthropoda: Insects > Digestive system > Gut ...
AGAGTAGCATTTGCTCATGGTCAAATGTCCGAGACGGAACTGGAAAATATCATGCAAGACTTCATAGACGGTGAAATAGATGTATTGGTATGCACAACGATAATAGAAACAGGCCTAGATATTTCCAATGTAAATACGATAATCATCCAAAACGCTGACTTCATGGGCCTAGCCCAGTTATACCAGCTGCGCGGTCGTGTGGGCCGTAGCAGCCGCTTGGCTTACGCATATCTGATGTATCGCAGGGACAAGGTGCTTAAAGAAGAAGCCGAAAAACGCCTGCAAACTATCCGTGAATTTACCGAATTTGGCGCGGGTTTCAAAATCGCCATGCGTGACCTGGAAATACGGGGCGCCGGCAACCTGCTGGGTGCACAGCAGCATGGGCATATGGACTCTGTGGGTTATGATATGTATTGCAAACTCCTGGCCGAGGCTGTGGGCGAATTAAGAGGCACCCCCAAAGAGGTATCCTTTGAGACAACGATAGACATCAGTATAGATGCCTTCATCCCGGATCGCTTCATCCCGGATGAGCAGCAGAAGCTGGAAATATACAAGAAAATCTCGATGGTAGCCAACCAGCAAGACTACTTCGATACCCAAGAAGAAATAGAAGACCGCTATGGTAATCTTCCCGCACCTGTAACAAACCTCCTGGATGTGGCGCTGACAAAGGCCAAAGCCCGTAGGCTTGGCGTTATTTCCATAGCCGAAAAAGAAATGCATATTGGCCGAAATATAATCATTACTTTCCGCCCGGACGCATCTGTAGATTTAGAGAAATTAACCGCAACTTTGGCCAAAGACCCAAACCGGCTATTGTTTACAATGGCGCCAAACCCCTATATTACCATCCGCGCCCTTAGAGATGATAAACCTGTCAAAGACGGTGGGGTAGGGCGGCTTGTAGGGATTAGCACTTTGTTGGAGGGATTATTGTAATTCTTAGGGAATCCCCTCAAAGAAATCCCCTAGCCATGGATGGTTTGTTTCCATAACAAACCGCCCGTTGGCAGGCAACCCTCTCCAAAAGTGATGCTGGTCAAATGCTATCACGCGGTCATAGACGCTTTCAAATTCATACATTGTAGCTACCCAGTATTCCCCGTTAAACCACATGCTTGAAACAACCCCATCGAAGTAAAACGGCTGATACTGCGGCTCTGTAACGATAATTATCCCGGTTTCTCTTATAAGCTCCATAAAATAATCAAAGTCCCGGTCATCTTCTATGCCGATATATTCCGTTCTTGGGATAGGCGTTGGCGGCGGTGTTGCCACAAGGGTGGACTCGGGTGTTTGCTCGCGCAATATCCTGTAAACATCAGCGTCAAGCTGCGCCTGCAAAGCTGGCATGGGTGCCAGCATTCTAAAATCCCCTTCCGGCATGTTAGGGAAGATAGTAATAAACTCTGGGCTTTGTCTGTATATCTCAAATTCTTCACTTGTGAGCTGTATATATTCCTCCCATGGGTCTTCTGGCGTATTGCCACGCTGCCATATGGTTACATGGTCTGCCCATTCATGCTCCATTGTAAAGGAGTAAAATGCCGCCGTCCTAAGCTGACCGTTTTCGGATACCAACACGCGTCCTTCCCAACTGCTCATTTCGATGGTAACAATCAAATCACCTGCATTGTTTATAAAAGGCTGGACGGTTAACACCTCTAGCGACCCGCCGCCCGTATACCAATTAGCATAAGTGGAGTCAATTGCCACAAAATCTGTCCCATCAAACTGGTATACATGGTAACGGCCACCGCCTATCCAATGAGGATGAAAATCTATAATTATAAGAGGTATCCCATTTCCTTCATCAAAAAGGAAATACCTGTTGGCAATTGCCGGCCCATCAACCTCTATAAGGAATGGCGCATCGGTAATTATATTTCCGGTACCATCCATAAGATAGCTATCATCCATGGTACTTGCCCATGACCATAAGAAATCAGCGCCCGTGTAGTCTACATAGCTCCTTATCTGATCTGATACATGCTCCAACCCAACAGACCTTGACATTAAGTTAAGGAAAATGGTGGGGTACTGCAATAGCAGCTCCTGAGCGGCGGCATGTGCCCGTGCTACATCACCGTTTGGGGGCATGGTTGGTTCTGGAGTTTGCGCCGGGTATGGGCTGGGGGTGGGTGAGTTTATTGTATATCCGTTTTCCCCATTGCGTATCGGATGTTCCCCAAAATTCCCGCTTAACCAAAAGGCCATAAGAGTCACAGATGAAATTGCCACAAGCCCTATAATAACCGCCGCGATATTGCCCAGGCTGAAACGCCGTACGGCCGTACCGCTAAGCTTTGTGGCGTATGTGGCTTCGTTTATATATTTATTGCTGATATGACCCATTAGATCCATCATTTTGTGGTTTTTACTCATATGACTATGCCCTCCTGTTCTAGGTGTAATCTAAGCTTTTGCCGTGCGCGAAACAACATAGACTTTATTTTGCTTTGACTGGCGCTAAAACGTGTACATATATCTTGCACGCTGTCTCCAAAGAAATATCGCCGTACAAAAACTATGCGAGAATCGGCATCCATTTTTGCCATATATATATTAATTGAGCGCACTGTTTGGGCGTATTCGAGGCTTTGCTCTGCAGAATCTGGATGGGGGATGGTTTCGCCAAGTTCGTCTAAAATCAAATTGACCTGGCCGCCGCCGCGTTTTGCGGTGCCTGCTTTACGCCAGCGCTGCAAGGAGAAATTACGTGTAATTTTGGCTAAATACGCGCCAAAAAAATCAGGCTGTTTAGGCGGTATTGCCTTCCATGCCTGCATTAACGTGTCGTTTACGCACTCCTCCGCGTCTTGGCCATTGTGAAGGATGTTATGCGCAACCTTGTATAATATGCGGCCATATTTTTGCATGGTTATGTCCAGTGCCTCTTCGTTGCGGCTCCAAAAGAGGTCTAGGATTTGCTGGTCATTAATTTTAATCACCCCTGAATACTGCAATTACACATTTAAACGTGTAGTTGTTTCTTCTTATTCTTTCTGCTATACATGTCATAATGCATTTTTTTGCTGTTGGTTGCGTTGGCAATGTTTGGTCAACCCGTTGTTCGCAACTCCTAAGATTGTTTATCCAAATACAGCAAAATCCCCACAGAGAAGATATTATCTTTGTGGGCAATATCCATGTGTCCATCGTATTTTCTTAAAGCATTTCGAATATTTTCAAGGCCATAGCCATGTTTCTTTCCGTTCTTGCGTGTGGCTATGCGCTTTTCCTTAATATTTTTATCCTCAATATATCTAACTACACCGTCAAATGAATTATCTATCTGTATTAAAAGATTACCTTTGTCATGTGATATATCAATCCTAATTATTTTGTCTTCTACTCTTTCCACAGCACCGAGGGCGTTATCCAAAAGATTCCCCAATATCGTAACTATATCAACTACCCTTATATTCAAATCAGGGGGAACGAGTGTTTTTATTTCCAGTTTGACATTATCCTCTTTTGCGGTTTTTAATTTGTAGTTAATAACACTATCAATAGCCATGTTTCCTGTTTGGCTATTGATTTCACTTGCTGTTATATCGCCGACCAAGCTATCCAAATAGTCTAAAGTCATTTCTTTGTCACCTGCAAAATCTTTTAACGCGACAAGGTGCATCTTCATGTCATGCCTTATGGATTTTACTTTTTCTGTCGATTCCTGCATTAACTGGCATTGGGTGAAATAATAATCTTTTTCTTGTTTTTCTAATGCCGCCTCTAACTTATCTTCGTGGTTCTTTGAGAGGATGTTATATAGATAAAAGACAAGAAATATACCTCCAGCTAATAATGAGGGCATTAAAGTGTAAAAAGCTATATCAGGAATAGTTGACTGATTATGCAAGGCACTTACATAGTAAATTACTACTAGGATAATGGTTAAAAGCCAAAAAGCATTGAAATCAATAGCTTTTATTTTTATGAACTTAAAATGCTTAAACAGTATTATAGCAACAAAATAAAATAAAATATTTGCTATTATTCTTAAAGTAATAACTGAGTATTGTGAGACATGGTACAGGGGCGATAAAGTGAAAATAGGACGAACAATGAAATTTGCTACAACCGTGGTAACCGCTTCCAATGTGACATAAGCGTATAATATAGCGACAATCCTTTTTATAACAGAAGATTCATAGTTGAGGGTTATTATTAAAACAATCGGAAGATGGTACACAAATGGTGTAAAGGCGTTGGCTGTGGAAAAATCTAAAAGGTATAGCACATCAACGACAAGAAAAATTACCGGGATAAGAGCGTATGATAATAACATTGTGCGCTTAGATGTTCTTCGCTTTTCAAAAAACATGTTCATAAATTTTTCCAGCGCAAAGGCAAGTACAATATAAATTATGAGATTAGCCAATAGGAATAAATGCATTTATGCCCTCCGCCTTTTCATAATAGCAAAATAAGTTTCCCTCACTTCGTTCCTTCTATGTACACTGATAGGCAATATTGTTTCGTTGTCCATTAGCAATAACTGATTAAATTTAACAGTAGAAACGTAATCATAATTAACGGCATACGATGCGTGGATAAAAAGGAAATCGAATTTAATTAGCTGCTCATTGTACACTTCTTTTAATGACCCGTAAAATTCTTCCTTTTTGCCGTTAGTTAGATGGAGTATCAATTTACGGTCATTACTTTCTAAGTAAACGATGCTTTTAACTTTAATCTTATAAGTATCATATCCTTTTTTGTATGTGAACTCGTCCGAATGATAGCCCGATATTTGCAAAAATGTTATTGCTACTTGTTTAACCCTTTCGTGAGTTAGAGGCTTGATAAGAAAATTTAACGGACGTATATCGAAAAGTTGCATAGAATATTTTTGTTCCCATGAAATAAAAACGATAGAAACCATATTGTTGTAATGGGCTTCTCGAATAAGCCGTCCAACTTCTACGCCGTTAATTTCCTCTTTGGCAAACTCAATATCAAGGAAAATTAAGTCGTAATGCGCCCCGGCTTCCATTTTATTGCATAAGTCTTCACTGCTAAAATAAACATCAATTTCATGTTCTACTTTTAGCTTGGAGAGGACGTCAATTAAATCGCGCTCTAACTCAGCGCCTACTTTTATTTCGTCATCACAAATGGCGATTGACACCATGAAAAAATCACACTCTCCTGTTTAGACAATTATTTGCATATATTTTACCATTTTTTCTGTTCCGAAACAATCATTTAACCACAGTCTATCTATTCAGTTTCTACAAAAGTCTTATCAGCTACTGCAACTTCTCGCGCAGCGGAAATTTTTTGATAGGCTATATATATGAGTAAATACAGGAGGAATTATTAAATGAAACGCTCAAAAATCCTATTAGCATTTTTTATTGTCATCATTATGCTACTTGTTGTTGGCTGTCAAGAACAGATGATAGATGGTCAGGTAGTGCGGGGCAACTACACTTGGTTAAGAGAGGGCGAAACTCTAGAAGAAGGTGGTTTGCGTTTTTCGACAGATGAAATCAATTATCTTGTCATCAGCACAAGAAGTAATAATGTAACCATTGGAACCCATAATGGAAACGATATCGTGATAGAGTATGTACCCGATGCCCCGGGCAGTGGCAGGTACTATCACCACATTATTCGCCCACGGTATGTGTACGCCAACAATCATTTAGAAATATTTAGAGATGTGAACTTGGCAACCAACACTTTTATCCGTAGCGGTACTATTAAAATCACTGTACCAATATATGATGGATTAATGTTTGAGGATATATCAATAACAACCGCGTCTGGTGACATAAGATTTGATAACTTCAATGCCAATAACATAATAATCAGTACAAGCAGCGGGAGCATTAGGTTGGCTAATCTTAATGCCAACAGTGCCACGGTTAATACAACAATAAATAGTATTGATGTCACTAATGTTGATATCGAAGGCAATCTTGTTTTGCAAACCACGCATGAAAATATTGATATTAGCTATTCCCGTGTAAGGGGCATTTTATCTGCCACCACAACTTTTGCAGATATAATAATTACTAATGTTGATACAGATATTGATAATGCTGACCTAAACACGTCGCATGGTGGCATTATTATCAACTAATACCGATTCCAAATTAATTGGAATCGGTATTAGGATGTCGCTGGCGGTGTAATTTGTATAACCCTGTAACTATATCCCGGTCATTAACATCCACAAAAACACTTTCACCTGACGGCAAAAAAGCTACTTCTTCGCGGCCGATAGTGCGCCCGATTTCTTTTTCAATTTTAGCGATTAGCTCCTTGCGCCTGTTATCCGGCCTTCTCAAGAAAATAGGCATGTTTTTGCCCCGTACCATGGTCAGCCAGTCACAAATCATATATGACTGCAATTTATCCATGTCTGTCCCAGGCATAGATAAAAAACAGTCATGTATCATCTTAGCGTAAATCTCCAGTGGGAGCCCATGATTTTCGGCAATCTCGCCAAGCTTTTGAAAGAGCTCAAAAGGGGTAAGTTTTGTTGCGGACAATACATAATCAATTGCGGATAAAAAGCGGCTCTTGTTATGGGTATTGCGCAGCGCATTTTCGGTTTGTTTAAGGATGCGGATATCCTGAGTGCTAAGCCAAGGGCTGCATATAATCTCATATGGCGGTGCATCTTGGTATAGTATCCCCAGACCAGCAGCTTGCTGCCGCAGGGCGCTGCCATGTAACAGCTTAAGAAAGCCCAGCTGCAAGTCATGGGCGCCTAACTTGTACGCGCGGTTGAAACCGTCTTTGAAAATAGATAGTGTCTCGTAGGGTAGGCCGGCAATCAAATCTACATGGACATGGATGTTACCATGTGCCAGCAATGCCTGTATATTTTTGTCGGTCTTGGCTAGATCCGCTTTCCTGGAAACCGCTTTTAATGTAGGCTCGTGATAGCTTTGCAGACCGGCCTCAAACTGGATACGGCCGGGAGGGGCGGTACTAAGTAGGTTAAGACTGCGTTCGTCAAACAAATCTGCCGCCACTTCAAAATGAAAACAACAGTTTGTGTCCAAGGATACTACATACTCGAATAGATTGTAAGCCCGCTTTGGGTCGCAGTTGAAAGTACGGTCTATAAGTTTTACCGTTTTTGCGCGGGAATGGGATAATTTATAAAGTTGCTCTTTTGCCATTTCTAACGGAAAAAACCGCAGCTTACTGCCGCCAGACAGGCAAAAAGCACATTGGTATGGGCATCCTCTTGATGTTTCGAGATAGGCCAGCCGGCCCTTTAAATTGCTGATATAAACTTGGTTGAAAGGGTCGGAGGGTTCCGGTAGCCCGGTTTTCCATGTTTCTGAAAGCGCTTTGATGCCTTCGCGGTTTATGGCTTTTATTGGGCCATGTGTGACCAAAGCCGCCAAATCCTTAACCATGTTTAACTTTTTTGTTTCAAACGTGTCCAAAAACACTGCAAATTGCCGCTCGCCTTCCCCGTGCATTACGATATCCGCGCCGTTGTTGAGCCAATAATCAGCATTATAAGACGCTTCGGGGCCGCCTAGCACAAATACACTGTCTTGTAACTGCTTTTTTAATAGTTTTAGCAGCCCCGGCAATTTTGTCGCATTCCATATATATGTTGAAATACCTACAACATCTGGCTCATGGGCTTCGATATCAGCAGCAATTTCGCTATCAGACTGGTGGATGGTAGCCTCTATTATCTTCACATCATGAGGCATATGGGCATACTTATTAACACCGTCTGCCAACAACCAAACAGACAATGCCGAGTGTACATATTTCGAGTTTATCGCCAAAAGAACAACTTTACTCATGTTTTAATTCATGCCTCCTTAATCACATCCTGCCAGGTAATAAGCCATATCAAATGTTTCGCGTCGCTGCCAAAGGCGGCAAGAGGTTAAATTATAGCAGTAGCTTATGATAAAATGCTATAAAATAATAATTTGGGGGCTCATTAGGTTTTGTCATTTTGGGGAAAAGCGGTCTTCGATTATTTAGGCGTATTTGCTGTTTTAAAGCTGTTTTTGCTATAATGCTTGCTGTTTTGATCACATGGCTGGTATGCAAAAAATAACCGCATTGACATAATCAACTTGCAAAGTTATGCTCGAACCACGACAAAAGCCCATTTAAAAGGAGGTTCTTATGAAATTTACCCCTAAGGATAAAGCGACCTTGCGCGAGCTGGCAAAGAAATATGCATCCCTTGCGGCATTGCCGGTTCAGAATGAACGCTATATGCGTGGGCGTGATATAAACGACCTAAAGCCCAGCCGCCCAATGGTATGGCTAGACGAAGTACCATGGCATGAGATGGATATAGGCGGCAACCTGAAGCTGGTTTGCGAAGACGAGTTTGCCAGGCAAATGGAGCAATATTTCCGTAGAGTGCTATATCGCTGGGAATATATACAAGGCGACATGGTAGTTAAAAACGCTTACAGCATCCATAGGCATTACACCACTACAGGTATGGGGGTTGAAGTACGGGAAAATATACTCTCGACCGATGAAAACAACCATATCATATCCCATGACTACCTGGATCAATTGGATACTATAGAAAAAGTAGAGGCCCTTCACGACCCGATATTAACCGCATACCCTGAGATAGACCAGCAGCGTGTAGACTGGGCAAACGATATCCTGGACGGCATTCTGCCTGTAATGCTGGAGGGGTATTACTTATATCATGCGCCATGGGATCGTATCCCACGGTATCGCGGTGTGATGCAGGTGCTGTCAGACCTGGCTTTTGAGCCGGAGTTTACTCATGCGATAATGCGAAAATTTACACAGGGCGCTGTGGCGAACATGCGGCAAATGGAAGCCTTAGACTTGTTTGACGCGGGTATTTCGCAGCTGCACTGCACACCGCCATATGTCTCGGATTTTGACCCACCTACCGGCCCTTCCACAATGAAAAACTGCTGGTATAGAGGCATGTCACAATTGTTTACAGAGGTTTCGCCCCAGATGTTTGAAGAATTCGAACTTAACTATGCAAAACCACTGATGGCGGAGTTTGGCTTGGTGTACTACGGCTGCTGCGAAGCGCTGGATAATAAAATTGAACTGTTAAAAACTATCCCCAACCTGCGGAAAATAGGTGTTAGCCCCTGGGCCAACCCCGAAATATGCGCCGAGCAAATAGGCGGTGACTATGTATATGCCCACAAGCCAAACCCAGCGTTTGTATCGGGCAGCTTTGACGCAGATGTTGTGCGCAAAGAAATCGCCCGTGTGATAGAAGCTTGCCATAAGCACGGCTGCCCATACGAATTTGTGATAAAGGACATCAGCACTGTAACATACAAGCCGCAAAATTTGATAAATTGGGCTAAGACAGTTAAAGAAACCATAGACCAATATTATGACTGAACCAGCAAAGGGCTGAACATATGAACAAAAAAATAGCAGTAGTAACAGGTGCCTCCCGTGGCATTGGCCATAGCATAGCAGGAAATTTAACGCAGTCCGGCTATGAAGTAGTCAAAGTTAGCACTTCCTCCGGCACCATCTGCGATATCTCCAACTCCGCTGACCGCCAGCGGCTCTTGGACGAAGTACTCTCCCGGTACGGCCGGGTTGATTTGCTGGTTAATAACGCGGGCGTAGCACCAAGAGAGCGCCGCGATATACTAGAAACTACGGAAGAAAGCTTCCGCCGGGTGCTAAGCATAAACTTAGAAGGCACGTACTTCATGTGCCAGCTATTCGCCAACCAGATGATAAAGCAATATAAATCCGCTATAGCCTGCGAAAAATACTGCTCTGGCAGGATCATAAATATCTCGTCAATTTCCAGCTACACAAGCTCCACAAACCGTGGTGAGTACTGCATATCCAAGGCCGGGGTAAGCATGGTAACTCAGCTCTTTGCCGATAGGCTGGCAGAATACGGCATAGGTGTATTCGAAATAAGGCCAGGCATCATCCTTACTGACATGGTAGAAAAAGTAAAAGATAAATATAAGGGGTTGATAGAGGATGGACTTACCCCCATCCGTCGTATGGGCCAACCCCAGGATATAGCCGATGCCGTGCTGGCTATAGAATCCGGGCAATTTGATTTTGCCACCGGACAGGTATTTAATATAGACGGTGGTTTTCACATAAGACGGCTTTGATCCTTTGGTCAAAACCAGAAAAGTAACACATGCGCCGGGCGTATTGGAGGTAATTAATTGTTCAAAGACAAATACCACACCTTAGTAATAGGCAGCGGTTGCGCTGGGTTTAACGCCGCGGACTGGTTGTACGACCTAGGCGTAAAAGATATAGCCCTAATAACCGAGGGTATAAACATGGGTACTTCCCGCAACACCGGCAGCGATAAGCAAACATACTACAAGCTGACTTTGGCGGGAGATGAGCCGGACTCTGTATACGAAATGGCCGAAACCCTATTTGATGGAGGCAGCGTACATGGCGATACTGCGCTTATCGAGGCCGCCGGGTCTGTTAAGTCCTTTATGAAGCTAGCCAATATGGGTTTACCGTTTCCAACAAACCGATATGGTGCGTATGTAGGCTATAAAACCGACCATGACCCGCGCCAAAGGGCAACATCCTGCGGGCCGCTTACATCCAAGCTTATGACAGAAGCGCTGGAAGCGTCTGTAAAGGCCAAGGGCATCCCCATTTTGGATAATTGCCAAGTGATTAAACTCCTTGTGCAGGATAACCGGGTGCAGGGCCTAGTATTTTATAGCGGAGAAGCAGGCTATAAGACTCTGCGCTGTGCCAACATAATCATGGCCACAGGAGGCCCGGCGGGAGTTTACGCAGACACGGTCTTCCCAATAAGCCAGACCGGCGCAACGGGCTTGGCACTTGCTGCCGGGGCGGCGGCTTGTAATTTGCAAGAATGGCAATATGGCTTAGCCAGCACAGATTTTAGATGGAATGTCTCCGGCACGTATCAGCAAGTGTTGCCAAGGTATATATCTGTGGACACCGATGGTAATGAGTATGTATTTCTACAGGACTACTACGAAACCCCAGCCCAAGGGCTGGACATGGTATTTTTAAAGGGGTATCAATGGCCCTTTGACACAAGAAAAATTGAAGGCTCATCCCGTATAGATTTGCTGGTCGCGGCAGAGATTAAAGAAAAAGGCCGCACTGTATACATGGATTTCACCCGCAACCCTACTGGTCTTGACTTCAGCCAGTTGTCCGAAGAAACATACACATACCTAGAAAAATCCGGCGCCCTATTTGGCACCCCTATCCAGCGGCTTGCGAAAATGAACCCCAAGGCCATAGAGCTATACCGCGATAATGGCATAGACCTGTACAACCAACCTTTGAAAATAGCCGTATGTGCTCAGCACTGTAACGGCGGTATTGCGGTAGACGCCAACTGGGAAAGCAGCATTAAAGGGCTATATGTAACAGGCGAAGCGGCAGGGAGCTTTGGTGTATACCGTCCCGGAGGCAGTGCGCTTAACGCGGCGCAAGTAGGCGCGATGCGCGCTGCAGAGCATATTGCGGGCAACATGCAAAGCGATTTAGATACAACTCCAATGACATCACAAGCGCCCTTCACCCTGCCAAAAATTACTTATTCCCAAAACCCTACCGCAGCGATAAACCGCCTCCATACCCAAGAACTCATGAGCAGATACGCGGCCTATCGGCGCAATACCGCCAAAATGCGAGAGTTATATGATAATCTAAGCCTACGGCTTAAAAATTTCTACCAAGAAAACACAATCACTAACGATTCGGAACTACCACACCTATACAAAAATCATGACATATTAATAACGCAAATTGCCATACTTTCTGCTATGATATACGCGGCCGAAAAATGGGGAACCCACGGCGGCGCACTGGTAGAAGACACGTCCGCTAGCGCATCCTACAACCCCGGCCAAGTAATAACAACCCTAAAAAACCAATCTTACTTCGAGCCAGTACGCCCAATACCAGAATGCGACGACTGGTTCGAACGTATATGGAATGAAAAAACAAAGCACTAAGCCGCAAAAAGCGCGGCCCCCGCAGCGAAGCAAGGACGAGCATAACGCCACAGCACAGGTGCGCGGCCGCAGCGAAGCGAGGACGAGCATAATGCCGCAGCACAGGTGCGCGGCCCGCAGCGAAGCGAGGAAGCGAGGACGGGCTTTGCCCGCCGCAGCGGCGGGGGTTTGGGGGCAGCGCCCCCATTTAAAAGGAGGTTTTAATATGAAAGTAGCAGTAATAGGATGCGGAGTAATCGCCAATAGCGCGCACATCCCATCTTACCTAAACAACCCACATGCGGAAATCAAGTATTTCTGCGATATCATCCCAGAAAAGGCGATGGAAGCGGTAAGGAAATACGGCTGCGGCATAGCCGTAACAGACTATCGCGAAGTGCTTGCCGACCCAGAGGTTACAGCCATCTCCATTTGTACCCCCAACGATGTGCATGCACCCATAGCCATAGACGCTATGCGCGCAGGCCTGCATGTACTATGCGAAAAGCCCGCGGCACGCACCTTCCACGAAGCCCTGGAAATGCAAAAAGTGCAGCATGAAACAGGTATGACTCTAAACATAGGCGTAGTAAACCGCTTTAATGACAGCGTTAACCTAATCAAAAAATACATCGACAGCGGCAAGCTTGGCGAAGTATACCGTGTATATGTAAGTTTTAGGGCGCACCGCTCTATCCCCGGGCTTGGAGGCGCGTTTACAACCAAGGCAATATCCGGCGGTGGCGTGCTTATAGACTGGGGTGTACACTACTTAGATATAGTAATGTACTGCTGCGGCGACCCAGAGGTTTACAGTGTTTCCGGTGAAGTGTTTAGCAAGCTTGGCAGCGATATTAAAAATTATGCCTATACAAATATGTGGGCCGGCCCTCCAAAGCTCAACGGTACTTTTGACGTAGATGACTCTGTAACAGCGCTGATACGTACAGAAGGGCCGACGATAACTGTAAACGGCGCATGGGCCGAAAATATCGGAGCCGGCGAGCAATATATCGACTTTATCGGAGATAAAGCTGGGATTAGGCTAAAATATGGCCAGGATTTCACGGTTTATACCGCCGAAAACGGCGCTCTTGTGGAGTACAAGCCCCAGTTTAGCTCAAACGATATGTTCCAACGTGAGATTGACTGCTTTATTGATGGCATAGAAACAGGCATAAAATCGCCTTCCCATATCGATACCGCTATAATTACCGCGCAGATGATGCAGGCTATTTATGATTCTGCCAAGCAGCATCGCGAGGTTTACTTGTAAGCTGGTAAGTTAGAAGCTATGTTCATAGGAGGCGACACCGAATTGGTACGACAGTTTTACGCCAATTGAGGCGGTGCTAACGCAGCTTGCCAATAAGGCAAGCAAGGAAGTGCCAACGAAAAGTGGCGCAAAAATGGCGTACCAAGGCGGTGTTGAATCCTATGAACATAGCTTCTTGGCAAATTTATATAAATCAAATCATTAAATAGCTGTCTCGTTAAGAAGTAACAAAACTTAGCGAGACAGCTATTTTTATTCATTTGCAAGCAAACGCAATTGCTGGTTGCGGAGATTCCATACTTTATTGCTGGTTTGCAAACGGAGTTAATACTATAATTCATTGTAGCTGGTATACACTATTAGCAAGAAAGGAATGGATGTCAAATGAAATTAGGCGAAAAGATTCTAATTTTAAGAAAACAACATGGAATGTCACAAGAACAGTTAGCGGCAAGGATTTTAGTATCACGCCAAGCAATTTCAAAGTGGGAGCTTTCTGAAAGTCTCCCTGATGTGGATAACATTGTACAACTAAGCGAGGTTTTCAATGTTACTACTGACTACTTGCTTAAAAACGGGTCAACCGCATATGACGCTAATGCCAGTACAGCCGTTATTTCTGATGTTGGTCATATAAAATCGAAAGAAATAATACAACCAGCTGCCGAAGAAACGGGAGTGGAGATAAGTGTAGCAAACCGTGTGCGAATGTCACCTATGGCAATAGGCATTTTAGGGATGGTGTTTGTGGGTTTAAACATACTTAGAAGAAGCCACGAAAGCGCATTATTCCCTCTTGCCGGTGTAGCGGTCATTGTTGGTATGATAGTTGCCTTTGCTCCTTTTGTGCCTCGAATTCAAAGACCCGCAGACACAGGATTGCGACTCGGAAGATTTATGTCTGATGTAGGCATCCTTGCGATAATTGCTTCAGGGATATTTTTTAGTAACTCCCATGCCCGCACAATTCTGTTGTATGCCAACATCATAGCGTGGCTTGGGCTGGCCATTGTCATGCTAAGTATCATTTACTATGTTGTTAGCAAAATAAAACGCCCCTTTACCGGGGCGGGTAGCGAGTACAAACGATATAGGTATTAAGAAGCTGTGTTCATAGGCGACAACGATAACGATTACAAGGGGCTACAACGAATCAATATTTAACGCGTTAATATCGCGGCGCAATAGAAACTTGGCCATAATATTAAAAGTGCCTGGGTCGCCGCTTACATAGAATTTATATTCCGGTGGGGTACCGCTATCATTAAAATTATTTATAGCGGCTAACCGGTTTTTTAGAGCCTGCGCCGTATGCGCGGCAAGATTTATTTGCTGTATGTCTGCACCCAATGCTTCCGATATTGTATCCGACAGCAAAGGATAGTGCGTACAACCCAGTACCAACGCGTCTATGTTGCCGCGCCAGCTGTCTACGTAAGTTTCTGCGGCCCATCTGGCAATTGCTCCGGTGGTTATGCCAGCCTCAACCATTGGCGCAAACATTGGGCAGGCCTGCGTCAAAAGCGGTATGTCTGGCCGCTCAGCTTTTAGCAGCTTAGCAAATAGTCCACTCTTGATGGTGGCAGCTGTGGCAATAAGCCCTATACGTATGCAAGGATCCTGGGCGGTTAGCTCTACGCAGGCCTTAACTCCCGGCCTTATTACATCTATTAAGGGTATATCAGGGTTTTCGGCGGCTAGCTGCTCATATACCGTGGAGCTGGTCGTGCCGCAGGCAAGCACAATGGCTTTCACATTTTGCCGCCGCAAAAAGCTGATTATATCGCGTCCGTGCTTGAGCAACTTTTCATGGCTCTTCCCGCCATAGGGTGCGTTTGCGGTGTCGCCTACATATATTATAGACTCATTTGGCAGGGCCTCTTGTACTTTTGCCAGCACGGTAAGCCCACCAACCCCTGAATCGAAGATGCCAATTGGTTTTGTCATTGCTCCAACGCCAACTCAAGCAGACGATCAATAAGCGTTTGGCGCGGTACGCCACTGGCTTCCCATAACTTTGAGTACATGCTTATATTTGTGTATCCTGGTACGGTGTTAATCTCGTTAAGAATCACTTTCCCGGTTTCGTTTACAAAAAAGTCTACCCGTGCCATGCCTCTTCCGTCTATGCCACGGAAAATCTCTAGAGCGTATTTTCTTATCTCTTGTGCGGTTTCTTCTGGTAAGTCTGCGGGTATCGGTGTCTTCGAACCCGGTTTAACATATTTTGCGTCGTAGTCGTAGAACTCCCCGTCGGGGATGACTTCACCAACTACGGATGCCTCTGCTCCTGCCCCTTGACCAAGGATACCTACTTCCATTTCGCGACCCTGTATGAATTTTTCCACGACTATCTTATTGTCATAATTAAGCGCCAAGGCAATAGCCTCTTTAACTTCCTGCTTGTTTTTGGCCTTTGTAATACCAATAGAAGACCCGCCTACGGCAGGCTTTACAAAGCAAGGATATCCTAGTTTGTAGCGGATTTTTTTAAGAGCCGGTTCCATATCCATAAGCTCTTCGCGCTGGAAGACCAAGTACTCGCCCTGGGGGATTTTAAGACCTTTGGCAACCATTTTTGCTAAGGCCTTATCCATTGCCAATGCCGAAGAAAGCACACCGCATCCCATATAGGGCAGGCCAGCAAGTTGGCATAGACCTTGGACTGTGCCGTCTTCACCGTCCTGGCCATGAAGCACAGGGAACACAATATCCACGGGTATAATCTTTACTTTATCACCTACAATGCGAAGGACGCCCTTGTTTGACCTATCGGGGCTAAGGATAGCCGGGGTGCCAAACCGCTCCCAGTCTATGGATTGGATATTGTCCAGTTTTCCGTCATATAGCAGCCACTTGCCGCTTTTTGTGATGTATATGGGGATAACATTATGCCGCCCCAGAGATCCGATAACCGATGCTGCAGAGGCCATGGATATTTCATGCTCAGGGGAGGTACCCCCAAATAAGACTAATACATTTTTAGGGTTCATTCTTATACGCTCATTTCTTGGGATTTTAGTATTTTACATGATATACAGCAGCGCAGTTATGATTTTACATGATATACAGTCGCGCAGTTATGATTTTACATGATATACAGTCGCGCAGTTATGATTTTACATGATATACAGTCGCGCAGTTATGATTTTACATGATATGCAAACTGCCTGCAAATGGGTATAATATTATTTGTCGTATGACATACGCATATGAAAGTGAGAGATGTAAATGGAAGAAAAAAAGACAGGTTTATTTTCGCGTATAAAATCGGGCCTTTCTAAAACGCGGGATAGCATACTTACAGGCGTGGGACAGGTGTTTTCGGCCTTTAGTGTTGTAGACGAGGCGTTATTTGAAGAGCTGGAAGAGGCGCTTATCATGGCTGACATGGGTGTGGAAACATCTTTAGCCATTTTAGATAAGCTGCGTGAAAGAGTAAAGGCAGAAAAAGTAAGTGAGCCAAGCCAAGTAAGGACTATGCTGTCTGAAGAAATTGCTGCCGCGTTAACAGTAAATTCCCAACCATTCGAGTTTACAACCCCTGCGGTATTTTTAATTATTGGCGTAAATGGCGCCGGTAAAACCACCACGATAGGTAAATTAACAAAATTGTATAAATCAGAAGGCAAATCTATCTTGGTTGCGGCGGCGGATACCTTTAGGGCGGCGGCTATAGACCAGCTGGGTGTATGGTGCGACCGTGCGGGCGTGACAATGATACGCCAAGCCGAAGGTTCGGACCCGGCGGCGGTAGTATTTGACGCGGCAGCGGCGGCAAAGGCCCGCAAGATAGATTTGCTAATTTGTGATACAGCTGGCCGCTTGCATAACAAGAAAAATCTGATGGAAGAACTCAGGAAGATTAACCGCATAATTGAGACTCAATTCCCAGAGGCACATAAGGAAGTGTTGCTTATTTTGGATGCCACAACGGGACAAAACGCTTTGCAGCAAGCTAAGCTGTTTAAAGAGGTGGCGGATATCACTGGTATTGTTCTTACAAAGCTTGACGGCACAACCAAGGGCGGCATAGTCGTGGCAATTAAAAATGAATTGGATATCCCTGTACGCTTTATTACGGTAGGTGAGGGGATAGATGATTTGCAGCCCTTTGACGCGGATATGTTTGCCCGGGCGCTTTTAGAGGAGTAGGGGTTGTATCATAATTTTATTGTAGTATATTACGGGGCTGCTCAAATGGGTGGCTCTGTTTCTATTGGCGCCGCGTCTATCGGCACTTGCTTATCTATCCGCTCGTGGGTGGTGATGCGTGCTATTACTGCTAGCGCATCAGGGGTTTTGGATAATTCTACATATCTATCTATTATATCAATGCCAAAGTCGAATTCTCGCATAATCCTATTGGTTAGCATACGGTCAGCCAGTTCCGCGGCATCTTCGACGGAGCGTGTGCGTGTATCCCAAGTAAATTCGGCATAGCGGTCTGTTATTATGATAAACGGCAGCGGATAATCCCCGCCCACCCCCGGTTGATTGCTTATTGTTACGCGGTCATATGACTCAAACGAGATGCCTCTGGGTATGCCAATACGCGTATTGCCCGCAAATAGCAATTGCAAGTAGCGGCGGGTGGCGGTGCGTCCTGTATAAACTTTTTCGTGATAGGTCAGTGGGATAGCAAATTCTATTGAGTGATAACGCCTTGCCCATACTTCTGCGTAGGCGTGTACATAAACAGTACTTGGCATTCCTGTATCTACCCCAAGCTCCAAAATACCGCTAACCAGCATTTCACCCGCGCGCACTACGTCGTTTTGCCGTACAAGGGGCGCGCCGGTTGAAGTGGCAATCCCGGTTATTAAGCCATCTTGTGACGCAATAACATGCGCCGGGGTATGTCTGTCTATAATTGGCTGCCGGGGTATCGCCTCCGCTATCATTACTGTGGTGCGAGTGCCTCTTGTATGTATGTCGGCCCAGCTTAACTCGTCAAAATGGTTAAGAAGCTCATGCTGCAGGCCCCTTGCATCAATACCCGGTTTAAATGCCCCAATGCTAAGGCCCTGTTCTTCCAAGAAAGCAAAAATAGCGGTGTGGGACACTCCTTCGCCGCCTATAATTTCTATATGCCATATAAAAGAAGAAAGTACATACATCATAATAATAAAAAATGCGACTCCGCCCATTAGGATCTTACGCTTCCTATATCTATACATGATAAAGGGCAAGCCGTTTTTACCTATGATTTTTGTGCGGCACTTGGTTTTCCCCGTACATCCTTTTAGGCGCTTAAACCCCTGTATAGTCACATTTGCCTGAACACCTTCCGGGGTACGTTCTACTTCCCACAAGTATACACCTCGGTAAGCTGCCATGTTCAAAAACCGCTCTACCGAAAAGCCTGTTATTTGGATTCGTACATATCCCTTTGTAAACTGCCACAAGCCTAGTAGCATATGCTATCACTGCCAATTCATCCCCGATATTTTACCGGTTATTAATATATGTTCTGTAGTTATCTGTTTGAGATTTAGCCCCTGACCCTCAATTGCCAGCGTCCCGGCAGATGTATTAATGCGGATTTTTGTGTCTGTAAATTCGATTATGTTTTTATAATTCTCTATGTTTATCTCGCCGCGGCCTGTGGCCAGTATCAGAGGTAGGTTTAAAGCAATTTCTTTTGGCAGGGATAGTAGAGTTGTCATCTTTTCGCGCATAATTTGCCCTGCCTTTCTACTTGTTATCGTTTCGGGAAAATATATGAGAAATATATGACGATTATGCCTTTGTATAATTTTCGCATTTTTAGCAAGACTAAAAACAAATACATCTATAAGGAGGCAAAACCATGCCGGGACTTAAACAGTCAGAACTCAATTGGATTCGCGAAGTAGTGTTGGGCCATCAAACCGTGGCAGGTAAACTTAGCGAGTACGCCAACCAAGTGCAAGACCCACAAATCAAGCAGATGTTTTCGCAGGCGTCTACCAAGGCGACCCAAGCTGCCAACAACCTGATTCAAATGTTGTAAATTACGCCAGAAGAAAAGGAGGAACAAACATGAAAGAGAAAGATATTGTACTGGACGTGCTAAGCGGCGTTAAGTCTAGTTTATCGCACTATGCAACATTTATAACCGAGACTGCCAACCCAACTTTGCGCCAGACCTTCCAGCAGATGCGCGACGGTGACGAAAAATTTCAATATGACCTGTATAAAATTGCCGAGCAAAAAGGGTACTATGCGTGCTCGCCACCGGCTAACCCGCAAGACTTGAACAGCGTAAAGTCCGCCCTTACCAGTGGGCAAACCGGCGGCACGGGGATGCATTAAATCCTTTATCGGTATCATCAAAACCGGTTTATGTCCGCATTCTATAGCATATAATTTGCGATAAAATCGTCACAAGGGCGCGATGCTATGTCGCGCCCTAAGTGTTTTGATATTTTGTGTTATAGCTTAAATTGCTGGCCGTAGGCTAAGACCCAGCAGCTTCTCGACAATATAGGCTATGTTAATCATCTTTGCTTCATCGAGTCTTCTGGCGACCCAGCTTGCGTGTAGCGGCATGTTATTATCTATCCGCTGGCCGATGGGTATTGTCATACTGGGGAAGCCGGTAAACGGCGCAATGTATACAAATGTATCGCCCAAGAGTACGTCAAGATTATGCCGCTCGAAGAGACTATCCATTTCTGAGATGGCTTTTTCCCTTTCGATTAGAGCCTCCAGGTAGGCCGGCTCTGTCAAGTTGCCTGAGGATTTGTTTTGGGCGTCTAGTAGCAGGCTTTGGCCATATTTTAGGGCTGTGGCAGCGTTGGCGTGGTTAAACTCGATTATATCTTGTAAATTACGCATTTTTGTAGTTTTGCCTAGTCTGCTGCTTAAATAATTGTTCATGCAGGCTTTAAACTCATGGTGCATTATGATTCTCCTGGTGTCGTAGCGGGGTTCCATTTCAAGACCATCTACAAGTATCGCACCGGCGTTTTTTAACAAATCACAAAACCGGTCAAACGCGGTTATGTCTTCGTCATCTTCTTGGATACCATCCAACTCTTTTGCGCGGTTTAAGCCTATACGGATGCCGTCCAGATTCTCTCCTGTCAGGAATTGCGTGTAATCTTTTTTAACGGGCGCATCGTTGGGGTTTTCGGGATCCCATTTGTTTGGTTGTACCGCTAAGGTTGATTCGTCAAGAAAGTCCGGGCCGGAAATTATGCCAAGCAGTACTGCCGCGTCGGTTACGTTTCTTGCCATTGGGCCGGCGGTGTCAAAGGTGCTTGATATCGGGATAATCTTGAGACGCGATACAAGCCCGATTGTGGGTTTTATACCCACTACACCATTAACACCTGCGGGAGAGATTATAGAGCCTGAGGTCTCGGTACCCAAAGATGCCACCGAAAGCCCTGCCGCAACTGCTACTGCCGAGCCTGTACTTGAACCGCTTGGGTCTTTGGCGCGGTTATACGGACATAGTGTCTGGCCTCCTCTTGAGCTGTAGCCACTTGGCATCCCTTCTCTGGTCATGTAGTTGGCAAACTCTGTCATATTTGTCTTGCCTAAAATAACGGCACCGGCATCAGTCAAGTCTCTGACTATCGGTGCTTCGAAGGTGAAATTGTCGGCAAGCGCTAATGACCCGGCGCTGGTACGCATCTTGCCGCTTGTTCCAATATTATCTTTTAGTAAGATAGGCACTCCAAACAACGGTGGCATTTCCCCTGTTTGGCGATACTCTAGGTCTAGCCGCTGGGCAATAAACAACGCATCCGGGTTAATTTCGATTATGGACTTCAAGCCGTCTTCGCAAGAGTCAATTTTCGCAATACGTGCAAGATGCGCCAATACCACTTCTTTAACAGTTAATTTTTTTTCGCGATAAGCGTCGCGCAGTTCGTGGATAGATGCATATGTGATGTCCAACATGATAGATTCCCCCTTCGGTTTTCATATGCAAGCATTATACATTAATTGGAGTGTGAAATATGCAGTACATGAGAAGATACGCCTTATTAATAACCGCCGTGCTGTTTATAGCGGTAAGCATATCCGCCGCCCCACGTCCCGCCACTAAGCCCTATACGATAATGATATACATGAACGGCTCTGACCTGGAAAGCGACTTCGGTGCCGCGACAACAGATCTAATTGAAATGCTGGAGTCGGGGTTGGACTCCAAAAATGCCAATGTAATAATCTTAACCGGAGGCACAAACCGCTGGCAAAACGATGTAATCCCGGAAAATGACTGCATAATCTGGGAAATGTCCGACGGCTGGCTGTACGAAGTAGCAAGTCTTGGCCTGGTTAGCATGGGTAAGCCTTCGACATTAAGGGATTTTATCAGTTATGGCTTTAATAACTACGCTGCTCATAAATACGGGCTGATAATGTGGGACCATGGCGGCGGCTCGATAGCCGGTTTTGGCCATGACGAGAAATTTAACGATGCCAGTCTTACTTTACCAGATATGCAGCTTGCCTTTGAAGAGGCCGGGCTTAGGGAGAAGAAACTGGAGTTCCTAGGCTTCGACGCCTGCTTGATGGCCACAATAGAAATGTCAGTTATAGCGGCAAACTACGCCCATGTACTAATAGCGTCAGAGGACTTGGAGCCGGGGGATGGATGGGACTATGTATTTTTGTCGGCACTTAATAGCGATCCTCATATGTGCGGCTTTGCCCTTGGGGAAGTTATAGTAGATACTTTTATGGATTTCTATGGCCCGGACAGTGACGAAATTTTAAATTTAAGCGTCATTGACTTGGCAAGGGTGAATACAGTCATGGTGGAAATGGGACGGCTGATGACCCAGGCCTCTGGCAGTATAAAGTCAGCCGAAAGCCCAGGTTTTCACGAACTTGCGTTTAGGCGTGGTATAACCAGGACCTTTGGCGAGGGCAGCCCACGTGATAATTATTCGGACATGGTAGATATCGGTGACATGGCCATGCTGTTATTTGATTTTTTCCCATATGACGCTGCGGCGGTACTCCGGGCCCTTGAGCGGTGCGTTGTTTACCACCGTCACAACTCTGATGTAGATGTGTATGGTTTAAGTACTTTTTATATCTATGGGGGGAAATCCGAAGGGGTAGACTCCTTAAGAGCCTATTCTGACTTGGATATGAATAGGGATTATACAGAATATCTGCACCATTTCTTCCATAGTTTGGTCAACAAGGCAGAATTGCAAAGCGATTATCATCTAGTGCGGTCGGAGCTGGTGTTGTGGCAGCCTCTTGGTCAAAACAGATACCGTATGGCTGGGCTGTTGCAAACCGATATCCCGGCAGAAGACCTGCTGTGGCCCAGTATAAACGGCCAGCCCGCAAGCCTATACCCAATAGCCAGAACCGACCGTACCCGCTTTTATGCCGTACCTGCACGGGTCAACGGCAGGGAAGGGGATATTATCATAAGTTTTAACCGCCAAAGTCCTCAAGGTGAAATAAGAGGTATACGCTACCGCGACGGGCGTGTAATCCAAAAAGGCTATGACCCGATAGAGCCGGGGGATAAGATTGTCTTATACGCTCTGGAGTGGGATTTTGATAATAGCACCAGGTCGAGCAAGTGGCACACAAGTGAGGTTATTACGGTAGGCGATAATCTGCGCCTGACCTGGGACATTGCCCCTACAGGGCATAGGCTGGGATATAGGTTTACAGATTTATATAGCGAGATAGAGTATACCGAGCCGTTTTAAAAATTTGCGCCACACATATTCAAAGCCCTCCCATAATAGAATCCTAATAGGCGATGTTGAATCATATCAACATAGCTTCTTATATATGGGAGGGCTTTCATGTCTGATAACAGTAAGTTCTATACCCTAAAAGGATATGCCCTGCAAGAAGGCAACGTAATAACATCGTCAATGGAAGATTATTTGGAGATGATTTACAGGATCCACATGACTGGTGGTGCTGTAAGGGTTGGCGCCGTTGCCGAAAGGCTGAATGTCAAACCATCTTCTGCTACAAAAATGGTAACAAATCTTAAAAATCAAGGGTTGGTCTCATCAGAAAAATATGGATACATACAGCTGACCGAAGCCGGCACCCGGCTAGGGAAGTACTTGGTCTTTAGGCATGAAACTCTCCACAAGCTTTTGTGCTATATAAACCAATCGGATAATGAACTAGAGCAGGTTGAAAAAATCGAACATTTTATTAACGCAAGTACGATAAAAAATATTAGTAATCTGTTGGATGGTTTAATCACCCACGAAGAAGGTTTATGTCCCTCAACTCAATATCATCATAAAAAGGATTAATAGTGCTATTGACAATATCAAGCACATTAGAAGGCCCCAAAAACTCAAAATAATGCGGCCTGCCACTGGACTGGACGGGTACGAAGGTATCGGTAGATAGCGCGTCTGTACCTCTTACATGGTTAAGTTCCAGGGCAAAAAACATCATATCTCTAAAGGTTAAATTGGTGTACACGCTCTCGTTAAAGATATTAACAAACTCTGGTATCCTAAGGATGCTTGCAGGGGTAAGCAAACTGCTTATAACTGCGTTTATTACCGCCTGCTGGTTCCTGGTGCGCCCAATATCCCCATCGGGTAAACTTGGGTATCCAGAGTTGCGGTTAGCCTGCCTAAACCGTGAAAAATCCAAAGCAGTTGCGCTGTCCATAAGCTGCAATCCAGGCTGGATATTAATGTCTAGATCTTGATAAGGGTCACGGTAGCGCATACGGATAGGTACATAAACTTCAATGCCGCCTACGGCATCAATTATCGTAAAAAACGTGTCATAATCGATTACTACATAGTAGTCGGGGATAAACCCGATAACATTCATCACATCCATTTGTACTCGTGCTACGCCGCCGGCCCTGCCGCGCCCGCCACCAGCGCCTGCCAAGTATGACGACGCTAGTTTTTGGGCCGCGCCACTGCGGCTAGCATTAATAGCCACGTCACGCGGTATGCTAATCAGGTTGGCTTCACGGGTTACGCCGCAATAAGACGCCACCATTACCGTGTTGGCATTCCTGCCTTCATTAAGGCCTATGATTAGGAAAGTCCAAAACATATCGCGTCTATCGTCGTCTGTAAATCTTTCTGGTGCGGGCCATATATATTCTACTTCCGGTTCTTCTTCAGGATAATCGTAGTCATAGTCGGGGTTTATTGGGCGCTCTTCTGGGTGTATTGGTACTTGCCCCATAACAGGGATAGTCGGCGGCGCAACGGCACTGTTCCATGCTGCAAAGACTAGTGCCGCCAACGCTAAAGAGGAAACTGTCGTAATTAGAAAGGATTTAATGAAAAGTTGCCATGTCTTTTTTGATATAGTTTTTTTATGATTATTATCTGCTATATTTTCTTGGCAGTGATTAATGGCTTCTGTCTCATAAGACATATTTGTGTACCTCCATGTCGTACGTTGGGGGTTGATTATATACTTATGCTTCAAAAAATAAAAGGTGCTGTCACAATAAAAGTGACAGCCCCTATGTCTTGGATTGCTACCTGCAATCTATCTGCGCGGAGGTCATAAAAATGCAGGGCCAGTAACCGGATGTTCGAACAATACGATAATTTGACTTGGAGCGGTTTGGGCTGGGATGCTTCTTGTAGAAATGTCGTACACCACTACCAGCTTACGGTGAGCAAGTTCACAGTCGAAGAGCTCTCCATCTTGCAATATGATTTCTGTTTCGTCGTTGATGTTAAGCCTTAGAGAGCCATCGTAGCTAATAAGCTCTTCATCGAAGCGGTCTACGGCTATATTGTTAAACTCGCCGTTAACAATAACCGAAACAACATAGCGCGGTGGGTAAATCATTGCCATAGGCATGTCAAGTAGGTAAAACCCGGTTATATTGTCGCCAATTTCTGGGGCATTGCCCAGGATGAAAGTGTTAAAATCGGTCACGAACATAGCATTGCCGTCTTCACCCTCCATGATGAAGGTATACATCGGTGGATAGTCGTCGTCTCCGTGGATTTCTGTTACTTGGCCGGTCCATGAGCCAAATACAGGCATGTCGCTCCACCAGGTATCATGATCTTCAAAATCGTAGTCGTCTTCTACATCGTAATCATATTCGCCATAGTGGTAGGTATCCGGTTCATATATGGTGTCGTCGTAGTTGTAGTCATCTTCGGTATCAAATATAACTTCTACTTCGGACTCTGGTGGTGGGGCGATTAGTGGTGCGGGGTTATCGCTGCAAGCGAAAAGTACCAGCAGCAGCATTAGTGCGGCTGCAAGGATAAACAATTTTCTCATGTATCACCTCTTTAATTTTTGTGTGACTAATATTATGGTTGATATCCGCTTACCCAATGCATGGTCTAATTGGGTCTTGGATGTTTTCGACTGATAAAACGGGGGCATTTTACATTTGTTCCAAAAATATTGGAGCATATGTATTCGAGTATACAAGAAGTATTTATATAATAGATGTCACGACTCCAGATTTACTTAGCCAGAGCCGCCAGCATTTTATCATCTGGGTTAGGAATGAGCGCGGTATCCAAGAGCATCCCTTTATCGGATGCTTCTTTTTTTGCCGCTTCCAGGGCCGCTGTAACGGCGGCAACGTCTCCGGTAAACATAACGGTAGACTTGCCGCACATACCATGGGCGATACGAATCTCCGCCAAGTTAACCCATGACGCTTTAGCGGCGGTGTCCGCGGCCTCAATAGCCGCCGCGCCCGAGAAAGTTTCTATAAGGCCTAATGCGGTTTTTTTAGGCAATACCACCGTCCCGCTTAAAGCCGCGAAAATACTCAGGTGTGGGCGGCCTAAAACAAACTCGTCAATTACGTTGGGCACAGGCCTTGCCGCCTCCAAAGCGGCCTTGACCGCGCCAAGCCCCCCGCAAAAAAGGATCATGTACTTGCCAGGACAAATGGTCTGGGCCGCCAAAATATCCACTGCGGCGGCCTTGGTGATTATGTCCAAGGCCGTGATGCCAGAGGATACGGTGCTAAACTCGACCATGGCCAAAGCCCTGCGTACAGGGGACTTGGATATAGTTAGCTTTAGGTTTTCGCTATTCGACATCTACTATCCCTCAATTACAACCTTGTCTGGGCCGTCTACTATCCCTACGATTGCCGCATCTATTGGGGCATTTGGGTTGTCTAGGCATAATCTTGCGGCACTTCCCAAGGTCACTAGCACTATCTCGCCGGCACCGGCACCCACGTTATCTACGGCCACCACGCGTTTGGGCTCGCAGCCATGCATGGACTCCACTATCAGGAACTTGCTGCCTGTGAGCTTTTCGTTTTTACGGGTGGCTATTACAGAACCTATTACTTTTCCTATTAACATAGTTGCCTCCATGGAAATGGGGATTTACGGGTAAGCAATAACCCTTGCATGAGTCCCCGATGAGATGGCAAAAGCATTTGCTTCATCTGTGTCTAAATGCATTTCTAGCGTGAATGATACATCTACTCGTACCAGCACATTTGAAAGAATACCGCCACGGGGGCCATCGATTAGGACATTTATTATTTCTTTGTCGTTAACACCAAATTGTGTGGCATCGGAAGGTGACATATGGATATGACGCCTTGCCACGATACAGCCCTCTTCCAGATAAACCGCACCGCGGGGGCCGACCAGAGTAATGCCGGCACTGCCGCCGAGATCGCCGGAGTCCCTAAGTGGTGCCGATATGCCAAGTGCGCGACCGTCTGTGGCGGAAACCTCCACCTGAGTGGCATCGCGAAGCGGCCCAAGCAATCTAGCCTTGAGAATCGTGTTTGAGTTTGACCCAATAATAGAAACGGCTTCGGCGGCGGCAAACTGTCCCCCCATCAGCTCTTTGTAAAAAGTGAGCTGGCTAGCTGTCCCAAACAGTATATCCATATGCTTGCGACATAGGTGAAGATGCCTGGCAGACACGCCTATCGGGATGGCATGTGCATTCATGCCTGGGGTGGGGCTTACAGTGATGGTTTTAGCCCCACCCTTTTTTATAGCAGTTTCGCTGTTATTTTCGCGAAGCTGCGATGGTGCGGTTATTTCCTGCAACACTTTTACTGTAATGTCGCGGATTAATCTCTCATTCAAGGCTGCTCACTCTACTTTGGCAAAATGCCTTCGACATCATTATGAGGGCGTGGGATTACATGAATCGCTACTATTTCGCCCAAGCGGGATGCCGCTGCTTCGCCGGCTTCTACTGCGGCTTTAACCGCGCCTACATCGCCGCGTACCATAACGCTTACAAGGCCACTGCCTATTTTTTCTGTGCCTACCAGGGTTACATTTGCCGCTTTAAGCATTGCGTCCGCTGCTTCTATTGCTGCTACCAGGCCTCTTGTTTCTACTAATCCTAATGCTTGTAGTTCCATTTTTACTGCCTCCTTGGGTGTATTTGTTATAGGTTTACTTGCTTGCGGGGGTGTGGGTGGTGCTGGTTGTGGTGCCGTTGGAACCGGGGGAATTACTAATGGTTTTTCCATATCATTTTGCCTCCTGCTATGCGTGCTTACAGATTTGTAAACTTTTTGGCGCTTAGGCGTACCATCTTCCATGTTTCTGGGTGGGGAGCGGCAATTAACAAATCGGATTTAATATCTGCGCTTTGTTTTGCCGCCTCAACCGCTGCCGTTACGCTGGCTACCGAGCCGCTGACTATTATAGTAACCAGCCTGCCGCCTAGCTTTTTCTCCCAGGTCATGAAAGTGACTGCGGCAGCTTTAAGCATCGTGTCAAGGACGTTTATGGCATTGCACAGGCTGGGGAGTTCTACAAACCCTAATGCGGATTTATCCAAACTAAACTCATGCCTCCTTCGTCGGCGCTTTTATTTATGATGTGTAAAAGTCGCTTTCGCGAATTTTCACACTACTCTATGCCTTAGGGAGAATTGACTCTACATCTTGATGTGGCCGTGGGATGACATGCACCGCTACCAGCTCACCAAGACGCGCGGCGGCTTCTGCGCCGACTTCCGTTGCGGCTTTTACTGCGCCTACATCGCCGCGTACAATTACTGTTACCAGGCCGCTGCCTATTTTTTCGCTGCCTACGAGGCGCACGTCCGCGGCTTTAACCATCGCGTCTGATGCTTCTATTGCGGCTACCAAGCCTCTGGTTTCTACTAATCCTAATGCTTCTTGCTTCATGATATTTCCTCCTGATTACGCGAATGCGCTTATTTTTAGCATTTTTTCTGTATCTGCTACGGGCCTTGCTATTATATGCCTTGATAGTACGCCACCTTGGGCTTTTGCGGCCTTATCGCCTGCTTCCATCGCGGCTTCTACATCCGCGATATTGCCACGGAGCTTTACCAGCACCAGTAGTGGCACTTCTAGGCTTTCGGCGTTGGCGGGCTTGTTTTTGTCGAAGGATTCTATTGTAACATTGGCGGCTTTGCATGCCGCGTCCGCCGCCGCAAAGGCTGTTACTAGGCCGTAAACCTCTAATAGGCCTACGGCTTGCCCTGAGTTACTCATTTATCACAGCCACCTTTATCCCCTCCATGCGAAGGTTTACTTGCAGCGCTTCGTCGATTTGTGCCAAAGGATATTTATGGGTTACAAGCTTCTCGAGGGGTAGCCCTATGGCCTTGGCCCGTTTTAGGAAGTCGAAGGTCGTGGCATAATCCCTAAGGGTATATACCCACGAGCCGACTACCATGATTTCTTTCTTGCAGATGTCATGGTGGGGGTTGATTGGGGCATCGCCATTATCTACAAAGAAGCCCAACTCACAAAGTCCGCCGCCGCGGCGTATAAACTTCCATACCGCAGCGTGGGCGGCAGGTGAGCCAGTGCATTGGAATGCAAAATCGGCGAGTTTGCCCCCTGTGGCTGTTTGTATTGCGGTAAGCACGGCGTCCGCGCCACTGTAGCGCTTTATATTAACCGTTTCTGTAGCGCCTAAGTCCCGTGCGAAGTCCAGCCTTTTGTCTTCGCCGTCTACAGCCACTATGTTGTGGATACCCATTGTGCGCAGTACTGCTATCAGCAGTAAACCGATTGGGCCGCAGCCCTGCACCAGTACACGACTGTTAAAGCGCAGTAAGTTGGTCTTCTTGGCTTGCTCTACCGCGTGTATAACTACAGCGGCTGGCTCTACAAGTAAACGTAGTTCCAGATTAAGGTCGTTAACCACGAAGAATGACGAGCCGGCCCGTATCAAAAGATAATCCGCAAACCAACCGTTAAAATGTATATCATCGTCCGGCAGTAAGCCATACACAGATGATGTGTCCGATAGGTTGAGCTTGTTCATGTCCATCATAGCTATGTCCGCGTCGTCGTCGAACATCACACTGGTCACAACTTTGTCACCTAACTTTACAGGGTTGCCAGCGCTGTCCCGGGTGACGTTTTTGCCCATTTTTACTATGGTGCCGCTTCCTTCATGGCCAAGTACCAGGGGGATTAGGTTAAACGGGTCCTTTTTGTACTCGTGAGCATCTGTGCCGCATACCCCGCAGCCTTCGACTTTTACCAAAATCTCATCGTCCCCTGGCGTTGGGATGGGGTAGTGCTGGATTTCGAATTTTTCTTTGGCTACCAGCATCGCTACCCGGCCCGTAGAGGGGGTGGAATGAGAATGTGGTGGGGTAGGTGTGGTCATTTCGCTTAGTACCTGTTTTACGATTTTTTCGATGTTTACCGTATTAATTTCCATGTGTAAGCCCTCCTTTTATCTGATACACAAGCTGTCACCCATTACGCAACGTCGGCTTTTTGTAAACGTGCGGGCACTGGTTAGGCCTTCGCCTGTGCGGCTGGCAATCGTGAATGAGCAGAAGCCTTCGCCGCCAAACCCCAATGCCGCGTAAGACGGCGCGTTTTTAACAAAAACGGCGGTGTCGGCTTCTTGGCCGAAGCGGGTCAGGTTGTCTACGTTTTTGGAATGCATGTGTACCGAGTGACGGTTGCCTTCTTCCAGCTTTACGGCTATGCGGATGCCCTCGTTTACGTTGGTGGCGCGTACTATGCCCAGGATGGGCATCATTAGTTCTTCCTTTATGAGTATGTGATCCTCGCTGCCTTCGAAAATGATACATTTTACTTCATCGCTTGTGGCTACGCCAATCATTTTTAACAGCTCGCCGGCGCTTTTGCCCACGCATTTGCGGTTTAGCCTTGTTTGGCCGTCTTTATGCTCTAGTACCGTTTCACATAATTTTTCTACTTCGCGCGGCTGGGCCAGATAACAGCCGTTTTGCTTTAGATAGTGTACAAGCTCGTCTGCGATTTTTTGGGTGGCTACTATCCCTTTTTCGGCGATACATGGCAGGTTATTGTCAAATGTGGCGCCGGCTACGATGTCCGCTGCCGCTTGCTTGATATCTGCCGTATCGTCCACCAAGACAGGGGGATTGCCGGCACCCGCTCCTATGGCCCGCTTGCCGGATTTTAGCGCGGCCGTTACCACGCCCGGGCCGCCGGTTACTACCAGTAGTTGTATGTCCGGGTGTTTGAACAGTATATTGCCGGTTTCTTGCGTGGGCTTAGCTGTGGATACTGCGATATTCTCTGGCCCGCCTGCTTCGAATGATGCTTGGTTGATAAGATGCACCGCGTAATTGGAAGACCTGACCGCCGCCGGATGTGGGTTAAAGGCCACGGTATTTCCGGCTGCCAGCATCCCGATTGTGTTGCACAGTACAGTTTCGCTGGGGTTGGTGCAGGGAGTTATCGCGCCTATTACCCCAAATGGGCCGTGCTCTACCAATGTAAGGCCATTGTCGCCAGAGAATGCAAAAGTCGAGATATCCTCTATACCTGGGGTTTTTGCGGCAAGCAATTCATGCTTAGCACGCTTATGCGCGGGGTTGCCCATGCCAGTTTCGGCTACAGCCATATCGGAAAGGATGCCAGCGTTTTCCAATGTTTTTTTACGGATATTGGCAATGATTTTCTCCCGTGTGGCCATGGGTAGACGGGCTACCTGCTTCTGGGCCAGGCTGGCTTGGGCTATGGCGGTTTCCATGTTTGGGAAGATGCCGTATTCTGCCGGGCTGGCTGTTACTAGTCCTAAAAGCGGGGCTTGGGGCTGCTCGCCCACGCGTCTGGGGCTGGCGGGAGATTGGAGTTCTTTTAATACCTCGCCTACTATGCGAGAGATTAGGTCAGTCTGTTGCAATGGGATTGCTCCTTCCCGTGGTGATTGTGTTAAAAAGAGGGGTAATATCATGTAAAATGCTAAATATCATTAAAAATTGTTAAAAATCAAACGATCGCTTTCGGCAAAAGTGTCAAAACCTAAAATTGCGTCGGAGGGCCGTATAGGCGAGTGATAAACTCTATGAACACAGCTTCTAAGTGGCTATCATTGCCAAATCATGATCTTCTTCTGCAGTGCCGCCACTTACCCCAATTGCGCCAATTAAGCGGCCACTCCGGTCAAACAGCGGCACACCGCCGCCTATCGGGAGGATTTTGCCACCGCCCAAGGATTCCAGCCCGTAAAATGGCTGGCCCGGCTGTACCAAGCTGTTTAGGTCAGCCGTGGGCATTTTTAGCGCGGCGGATGTGTAAGCTTTTGCCAGCGCCGCTTCATAGCTTACCAGAAATGCGTTATCCATAACATGTATGGCTATCGGGTTGCCTGCGGCGTTTACACATGCGATTACTATGGGTAAGTTCTTCTCTTTGGCCTTGCGTTCTATTTTTTCAAGCAGGGACTTAGCCTGTGTCAGATTTAGATTGTTTTCGTAAAGGGTGGCGATGGCTTCCTGTGGAGGATTGCCTACATCAGTCCCGCCAAGCTCGTTTTTTACTGCCTGTGTTACGGCATGTTCGAAATCTGTGTATCGTGCCCGTATATATAGGAAGTCCGATAGCCGGTTGATATATGCAAGCGTGGTTTTGGCATATCCGGATGTTTCTGCCACTTGGGTCAAGTTTGTTTCGGCCCGCCTCGCGACGGCTCGTGCCAGGTCGATTGCGGCGGATTTGGGGCATGCGCCATAGGTCACGAAGGATGTCATGGGCGGCAACATGGAAGTTAATTTGTCTATTTGAGATTCAAGTATTTTTACTTCGTCTTCGAAAATTTCATCCCAGCCTGTGCCAGGACTTGTAGTTTTGTTTGTCTTTGAAACTGCATTGCCCAAATTATGGCTTGCCGGGCTTTTTTCGGCTGTAGAAATCAGTGAACTTACCGTCATTATATTTTTTTGTATTGCCTCAAAATCGTCTGCCGCCTCACACTGGGAGATTTGGCTTTTTATTATGCCAAGATGCGCGTTTAACTCGTCAAGCGCGGCCAGGGCTCGGATTATCGGGTGATGTTTTGGGATGGGCTTGCCGTTTTGCAGCATGGTCTTCCCGTTGTCGCCTGTTTTTGTATAGATGCTCATATGAATATGCCACCTTTTACGGCCCGCGCGGCGTTTGTGCCCAGTGCGCGGCATTTTGAGTTTGCCGTGGAGTCTGATAAATCTATATAGAGGATTGGGTCTTGGCCATCTCCGGTTATATCGCTAGTCTGAATATCTATGGGGTTGTTTCGGGTCTGTAGCATTGCAGACTTTGTAGTTATACCAATGCCTACGCGCAGCTTGGAGCGGCTTGCGGCTTCAGTTGCCAAATACACTGCATCGCCGTTTGCTTTAAAAATGGAGTATGGGATACCCTCTTCTTCCAGCCCTGCACAGATTGCGGATAAATGAAAGGGGTTGGCGTTGGCTTCATGTATGTGTACTGATGGTTTTATGTCGTAGGTTGTGTTCACTAGCGCGCTCCTTTGACTTCATTGTTGTACCGCGTTACTTTTCCGGTTGTGGCATTATCATCAAAACCGGAGTGCCCCATTA
>Ga0123355_10001451_pt1 | contig 32964 bp, 19 predicted proteins | sample TergutEmb28metaG_3_FD_89872 | JGI IMG/M metagenome (GOLD analysis project Ga0123355, IMG submission 89872) | Embiratermes neotenicus P1 segment gut microbial communities from Petit-Saut dam, French Guiana - Emb289 P1 | ecosystem: Host-associated > Arthropoda: Insects > Digestive system > Gut ...
GTCGGGTCTTGAGAGAGCAAATTTATATTCCTCGGTTTGAAAGAGCGGCAGTTGGTTTGAGTGTTTTTAGAAGTTTAACGTCTACGTGAATATATGTCCGGCTAATTCCTTTCTTATGTATGTCGGTCTGGTATAAATCATTATTTACATGAGTATTAAAACCTTCTGGGATATGATGGCTGTTACAGGACCTCTCAGGCTCTGAAGACGTAGATAGCAGCTTGAAGGCAGCTCATGATAAGTAAACTTGGTGATAAAAGAATATAAGCACAATTAAGACCTGCATTTTTATGTGAAGAACACCTTAAGGGCATTGCATATTTAGCGAAATTGGGTTAAAATTACGTATCAACATTGCGTTATAAATGTGTGCTTCTTCCTGTTGGGAGAGTACATCACACGGGGAGTAAAATGTATCATAACATTGATATCTATTCTAAAATTTAAAACCACTCTTCTCTAAAAAATTTACATGTTTCTAATGTCCTGGATCCGAAATTTTAAGTGAACTACAAACAATAACATATTGCTGTCCAAATCCAATTTACCTTTCTCAGAAATATAATGCGAATTGTTCACTCTAACTTCCGCCAAAAGTGTTAGTCTTAAGACAGATAAAAGATAAATGGCAATAATTGAGTTTCCCACACTAAAGAGGAGTGCAAAATAGCAAACAAAACAAATAACATGTATGTGTGTATATTTCTGCCTCTACTCCTTCGCAGTACGCTTACAACCGTCCCACGTGGCGCGCCTCTCAAATCACGCACTCCGTCAGGTACATAATTCAATGTCGTTTATTTTAAATTACTGGCACTCCCATTCAAAACTGAAGAAGGTAAGATCCCTTCTTATTCACATTATCCTGTACATAAGGCTACTGGCAAAGCTGTAACTAATTGCCTACTGCTACCCAGTTCTGAATTGCGGTTGTCGTATTAGAATAATTTGCTCATGAGGGGGAAATAAATAAGAAATTTTCTTCAAAAGTTACAACAATTACAGCTCTTATCTTGACGTTCAGGATCTTTCGAACATTCATTATGCATTTTGTGCAACACTTGTTTACTCTGTTGGAGCTAACATGCAGCAACAGTGGAGCTTCTGTGTAGGTAAGGTACAGCTAATATTTTCCCCGTCCACACTATGAAGGCGCATAGAGGGACTAGAGGTACAGTTCCACTCATTCATAACCTCGGCGTCAGACGAAATGTGTGGTAAACTTCACGCTCTGGGCACTTCACGCCCAGGAAAGACCCCGGTACATATTGAATAGGAGGTAGGCTTGGCCTCAGTGCCGGTCTGGTGGTTCTGAAAAAAACTTCTTTCCCATGCCGCGACACGAGCCCCAGTTCGCTCAGCACATTTTGTAGTCTCCATTCCGACTTCGCTCTCCCAGCTCCCACAGATGTATGGAAAACCAACTGAAATATAGCCTACTGTGTTATTAATAGGGAAAGCAATTTTTTAAAATATATACGCAAACATTCAAAAAATCAATTACGCTGAAGACTGCAAAAGGAGTTTAATAAATTTTAACCACTCTAGGAGGACGTTGTCAAAGCCAATGTTTTAATTAGATTTTCTTCTTTATTTACTACGGTGAATGCTGACGAATTTGTTCTTTCAACACGCTGGGAAATTCGTAACATAAAAGTACTTTTCCCTCATATAAATGGCGAATTAATCTCCATGCCTGCACAAAAATACTGACGATAAACCACTTACAATCAGAATCCATTACCAACGCTTAAGAATCTATCAGCCAGTAGCAATCGTGAGCTTGGTTTTAAATAACAAAGCTTAAAGTACCGTCTAGAAAAAAAAATTACAAAAATTTCATCCCCACAATATGTAAAGATTATCGAAATTCTTCACAGTGAAACAAGTCAGCCACAAAACTGCAGGAAGTCTGAACTCAGGGGAAGGTGTCCTTACTCCTGCTAGGTCTACTCCACATCAGTCACTCACTGAGCCACCGTCCTACTCCTTACGAGTTACAAATAAAAAAATGTATATAAGAGCTTCGTGTTTTTTTAACATGGAGTTGCATGTCCATAAGAATGAATCCCACTAAACTGTACACTATGTAGGTTACATACCACAATTTTTAGAAACATACGAATGCAGTAACAAGGTTGTGTGTCGTACTAGAAAATTACAGACATCAGGAAGAATCTTGACACGCAAAGAAATTCAAGACAGTCCAAGTAAGAATGTTGGATCTCTGGTTAGCATGAAGAGGTGGCAACTGACAGGAGATCGCATATATGCAGCTCAGAAGTGCAGTCTTACCACAAAAACATTATTTTTGAAATATACCATCTTCAGGCTTCGGTCTGTTACAGATCTAAAGAAAATTACTATGTGCTCTAAACTTTCTGTTTAAATGTACGAAAATTAGCCACATGGAGGTCGCGGCTGAGTATCATCTATTTCGCCCAATTAGTGTCACCACTTCAACAAAATATTGTAAGATTTGCGAACCGTTATGGTCTATTGACATATCACTGTCTTGTCACAACTCAAATCTGCAGTGTATTTATTTTCTTTTACGTAATTAAACTGATAAAGACCGTAGAAGTGCTGAATGCCACATTGTTTAGAATCTTTAGCAAGACTCTTTTCAAAAGCACTAGTTGGTTTTGTTCAACCAATATTGTTCGCGAAATAAGTCAAAAGAAGAATGCTCTTCCTGCTTCCTACTACATGTCTGTCTGACAGGAGAGCCAAACAGGTTCGTACCTTTAAGGGCTAAAAGTATGTGGCGCCAGTATATCTCTAACACTGTGTCTCCTTGCTATACATGTGACTGTCCCGTAGAATACAAGGAAAACGGCGCCGTTATTTCCTAACATACTTTTGGCCTTCAGCGGGCATCCTGGAAGGCACTGTATTGTGTTAGCGTGTTTAGCAAGTGTTTAATTTAAATAATGCCTTATTAAATCATATTTCTAAATTTACCGTGTAGGTTATATTTTATAAGGTCTTTGTGCTTATGCTTTTATTAACTATAGCCTGATAATTTTCAGATATGTTGCGCGTCTATTTACTCATTCAGCACGCCCGAAAATTTGAGCAAGCTAACTGGAATGCAGTTTGTCTTTCGAGGTCCATGTTCAAACATGCAAGTAGCTGAAATATTGGGATTTGTTTGACGGCGTAGTCAAATTGTTGCATACACAGAAACTAAATACACGGACTAGAGTCCTCCTTTAGAAGCTGATAGATGTATAATCAAAGAATAGACCGCCTTTCATGTAACATTGTAACACGAAATGTCACTACGATGCTGGCAGCAGTCTCCGATAGTAGGCTTGCATACACTAGAACATTTAAATCCAGCCAACGTTGTCAAATAAAGTCCTGCCTACGCCTAGGACTAACAAAGTAGACATTCCTTTCAGATTTCCGGCTAAAATTGTGTATGCATTTCTCACCCTTCTAAGCATGCTAAAGGCATCGCCCGTCTCACGCCTCCTGGCACAACAAACAATGTTACCAAACAACACGGTTTTTTCCCAAACAACTGAACACGCCCTTCTGTTAGTCATTCGTTAGTTACTGACACCTCGGATTTATTTCGGATCTGATTAAATAACCTATATGCCTACAGACGAACAAGTAAGCTAAGAAGGTCCCTTCGCACAATTAAGCAATGCGCCAAGGAAGAACATAGGGAGAGGTGTGCTTTTCATGTCAGAGGATAAGTATGTCTGGTAGTCTATTATAGATTACTCAGTATACCACTCTGGAAATATAGGCATACAAGCTCTCCATTCTTCTGTGCAAGGCATTCTTAACTTAAAAATAGACAGAGGTGAACAGTCATTTCTACGCCTCAGTCCACTTCTCTTCCCCTTACTCATTGCGTACAAAGACATACCAATTCACCTGAAGAGCAGCACGAGAAAAAGTGAGAGTTGGTGGTGTTAATAGTGGCGTTCTCTGGTCGTCGCTGTAGCATCACACGTGTTTCGCTGCAACAGATAGCGGAACTAGCGGAGCGATAAAGACGATCTCATAAACAATTAAGGTATATCCTAATGGTGAAGTGGGTGCATCGGATGTGGGCGACACGGAGAGTGGGCAGAGCGGCCACTAGGAAGCACGTCGAGGATGAGGCGGACATATTTTTTGAAAAGCAAAAGAATATGAAAGAAAAAATTAAATTACCCGCAGACCTGAAAGTCTGCAGAGCACAAAACGTGTACAATGAGAGTGAGTCGTTAAATCCCTATTACAACCCACCTCTACATCCTTAAACATAGTATTGTTTTGGCTGGCGTTTTGTCTTCATCATTTGTTGTTTGGTTTTGAAGCGGTAAACAGTTTGTGGGTACGCAAGTTGGTAAGTTAATCACGGCTCGTGAAATTGCACCACTCTCTAAGAGGGTGGGAAAAACGTCCTTGGTTTTTAATGGATATCAGTAACGAATTCATGGGAAAAATTCGAAGTTGATAACTAGATGTATGTTACAGACAAAGGCGGTACGTGCAAAATGAAGCTGAAAGCTAATTTACAGTATGAAATCCTTAGTAAAGCGGACCTTAGTTGCGTTTCAAACCCAGCTGGAACAGAGTTTACAGTAAAACAGGAAAACCATAGAAAAAGAGCTACAGAAGAGTGTCTGTCCTCTTTCATGCAATTTAAAAAAATAAATATCCTTTATGCGAAAGATATGACATGGATACTGAAATACCAAAATACGATAATGTGAAGACCCGACTATGTCAAGAACAGAGAAAAAGTCTGGGTACTGAGTAAAATCCGGAAGACAGTTCGAAAATTGAATTTTCGGAAGAAGTTTCACGTCTGACGAATAACTCCAGCTTTCTTCAAATAGATCAAACTTATGACTCAAAAAGAGTAATTTTTGCCTTCGGTTGGGAAGATTGTGAATATTTACTCAGAATCAGATTTTTTTTAGACGGTACATTTAAAAACTGTCCAAGGCAATTCGATCAGTTGTGTAGCTTGCAAGTAGATCACGAAGCACTTCGCATGAAAACTACAAGTATCCAGTTATGTTTGTAATTTTACCGGATAAAAAAGAAACAACATATCATTTTTGGTTAACTGCTGAAGAGTTGTTGTTATTTCTGGTCACCAAAAGTTGTAAAGGGCGATTTTGATGCAGCGGTTAAAAGTGCAATAAACAAAGTCTTTCCGTATTCCGTTATTACTGGTTGTAACATTCATTTTAACCTTTCAAAGCCTACCGATTACGTGATGCACCAAAAGGTGTAACATTCAACGACTGTACGTTCTGCCCACACTGTATTAATGTGTTTTGTATTTATCTGAGAACGAACAGAGACTTGTGCCATTTACATCATAAACTGATTTTTTGTAACCGAGATGCAAAGTTTTTACTGCGCCGTATGAACTGGTTCATTAAATAAAGCAGTCTGCCATCCGTCTTTAAAAGGTTAATCAGTGTCAGTGCAGACAGATACAAACTATTCGTCTTAACGGTCGAATAAATAGAAACTGAACAAGTCCAAATCACATGCAGAATATGTGCTGCTTTGACACACCTAGTTATCAATAAAGCAGGAGGATTTAGGCTTATGGTAATGGATATCCGACAGAATGAGAAATTAACCTTATTTCTCGATCACTATGTCCAACAATGAATGGAGAACCAGAATGTTCCCATCGAGATGTGGAAAATAAATATGCGTCGACACAGGAGCAACAATGCAGTCGAGGGTTGGAATTCCAAACTAAGCTGCATTAGAGGAAAGCAACAGCCTAATCTGCTTCTGCAGGTACAGAGATTAAAGGGGGAAGCAGAGATAGTACCTTTTCAAGTGAAATCAAAGCAGTCTGGCCAGTCTGATCAAAAACGAAGAAAGACTTACGTAAAACAAGAAGAGAGAATTAAATAATTATGGAAGAATATGATAAACAAAATTATCTGTACAAATGTCTAAAAACGGTCTTCTACATAAATGTGAATAATTGTAAATAATTAGCAGAAAATTTGTTGACGTCATACTGTAAATAGGTAAAATCGGATCAACTCTGCCCTCCGCCTCAACCAAGCCAATTTGCATACACTCTGTCCGCCTCGCCCACGAAGATAGCTTGTAGCCTCAATCACTTCCGCCTGGCCCACGACACAGTCCTAACACTAGCCATTGGTGAGAAAACGAGCTTCCATTACAGAAAGTTTTGTTGTCATGTTTCCATTTTATTTATCGCGTACAATTATATTGTAAGTATGTTACATTGATACCATTATACTACTGGTTGTGTACTAGAGTCATATTACTAAGAAAGGAACGTGGAAAACTGTCCTGCTAATTATCGAAGAATTCAAAATTTCAGAGTTATATTTGAGTCGAACAGAAAAAGTGGTCTAATCCATCAAAGATATGCAAAAAATAAAAGCAGGTTTGTAACCACATGTCGCAGCAGCTACTAAATTTTAGTGGATGACGCATATAAACAATAGTAATATTACAGTCTTCGAGGATGCGGTACTTTTTTGGTTGTTATTAATTTCAAACCTCTCGTTACAACCTCATCTCTCCATTTGGAGTATAGAAGATTGAAGGTGGAGGTCGCAATTGTCTCCGAAACACTGGCCAATAGCTATCAGACTGCAAGGCCTTACATAGTTCAACGACAGCAATATTCAAACACCACCGTAAGAGGCTCAATTTTCGTAAACAGGAAGCGAATCAGCTCTTCTGTGTTCCGATATGTAGTGTTGCGGAGAGTTAGCCATGTTTCAACCTCTAGCGCCACATGACTTCGAAAGACAAAAGCTACGGACTAAAAAACCCCAGCCCTGAAAATCTAATAATTTACATTAAATTGGATGCAGTGACAAAACTAACGTGTGTCGCATTCTAGTTCACCTGCTGATAATAGAGAAAATCCCGCAAATACCGCGCTGAGTAATGTCAATACATTTCAGGAATCAAATAACATCTATCCACGTTAGAAAACATGAACACATAACATGTACTGTAGTAGAAACTTTCACCAAAACTCTCTGCAGTAATTTATTAATGCTACCGCATATGACGGCAGTCCAAATTAAAAACAGTAAAAATATTGTATGCATATCAAATTTAAATAATTGTAACAACATGTCACAGATAATTTTAGAGTAATCTGCTTCCATGTACTTAATTTTTAGTAATTTAGACCAAGAAAATAATCTAGTTTTGTTGTCATTTACTAAAGCGCCACACAAACAAAGTAGCTCTTTCTCACTCACACAAGACAATAAATTTTATTTCTAAACATGTAAATGGAAACAGGACAGCTTTTCGAAAATTGTGATAATAAGTATAACACAGCCATTGTTATGCCAGTACACAAAAAGGAGACATATATAACCCAGATAACTATAGAGGTTTTAGTTTATTAAATACTGGATATAAAATCTACTTAAAAATTATTGCAAAGAGATTAACAGCAATTGCAGAGTTCCTACTATTAGAAGAGCAGAACGGATTTAGGAAAGGCAGATCCTGCATGGACTGCGTATTCTCAGCTTCACAAATAATCGAAAAACATAGAGAATTTAACATACCCACATATATTGAGTTCATTGATTTTAAATAAGCCTTTGACTCTGTGGACAGAGACAAATTATGGACTATTATGTTAATTAAAGGAATTCCAACTCATCTAATTACAATAATTCAGAAAACATATAAGGAAAATATTGTAAGAGTTAATGCAGGTAATGGAATATCTGAAGATTCTAGAGCTATTGCCCAAGGGGTGAGACAAGGATGCTCACTATCACCTGTGTTATTCAATTTATAGTTGGACGAAGTTGTTAAGATTTGATTGCAGAAATTAAAACTAGTAAATATTTTAAAGAGTTAATTTTCAACACACTGTTATTTGCAGATGACCAGCTTATAATTTCTAACACAGAAGACAACTTACAAACGGCAGTCTATTTATTATATAATATATCTAAAGAATATAATTTGGAAATTGCTACACAAAAAAGGCGAAAGTATTTGGTTTAGTTGGAACGGATCACCTAAGAACAAAAATTATTATAAATGTTGAAACACTAGAACAAATTAGCCAATTTACTTATCTAGGTAGCAGTATATCTTACCAATTTTCCAATGATGCAGAATTTAAATTAGAAACATTTTTACAATTATTAGGTACTATTAAGAAAACTATTTTTAAGAAAGTGAGAACGGAAACTATTTTGAAAATATACAACACACTAGTTTTACCTACATTTTATATGGATAAGAAAATTGGACTCTAAAAGCCTTACAAAGACGAAGAATTGAAGCGGCAGAAATTAAGTTACTGAGATCTCTGGCAGGCTACATCCTTTATGACCACAAAACAAATGACTACATACGCTGTGAACTACGGATTACACGCATACTAGACAAGATAGATGAATACAGGCGGAACTGGCTTTCACACTTGCAAAGAATGCCACAAAACCGAATCCCGTTGAAATCATATCAGTACAGACCACAAGGAAGGAGAACAATTGGAAGACCGAAGAAGTGTTGGCGCGAGCAGCTGTAACTCTGGAGACGGAACGGATCAAAGGGTCCAATCCTTGATGTTTATGATGATGATGATATATAACACATGTCGTATTTGCGTGTTATAAATGAAACGTATCTAAATAGAAGCGGTCGACTTTTAAAAAGTGTTCTCCAGTGTCTGTAATTCTTCTACTGACTAGACCCAACCAATTAATCCACGTTATGTTAACAGTCCACTTTAATTTCTTTCCATGCAAATACGCTGTTAGTCTCAGGCTACAAGGCGTTAGACAGTAGAATGGATGGTGAATAATTGCTTGGAGAGATGTGAAAGGAAGCGGTCGTGACCTAATTAGAGGCACGACACGGAATTTGCCCGGAGGGATTGAAGAAAACCCTCAACCTGGGTAGTTGATGTCGCCGCTGAGACAGATTCTGTCTAGGCAAACATGTACTTGCTTTTAGAATAGATTATTTGTGCTTTAGAAGTTCTGAGCCTCCAGTAGCGTTAAGCTGATTTGTAATGCGAAATTGCATTAATGCTATGAATTTGTTTTACTTTATGCTATATTTAAGCCGTGGAGATGGACTTCTGGAGGCGGGCGTGTGGCGTGTCAAGGATAGAACGGGTGCGGAACGACGAGATAAGAAGAAGATCGCAGAGAAAAAAGGATATCATGGACACAATTAATATGAAAAGACTTATATGGTATGGCCAGGTCCAAAGAATGCCTGCAGAATGGTGGCCTAAAAGGATGCTGGATTGGGTGTCGGACAGGAGAAGGAAAAGGGGAAGACCTAGGAGAACTTGGAGAGAGAACAGATATGAAGAAATGGAATGGAGACACTTACAGCACGGAGATTGGGGAGATAGGAAAACGTGGCAAGCAGGATGCGGTAAACGGCGACAGCCGTAACAAAGCCGCTTATATATATTTAAGAACCTTGACAGTGGCTCAGATTAAAGGTGAATTATTGGATGACTGATGAAGAGTGATTTGGAAGTTAGTGGTGGGAAGCGGTTTAGGCCTAATGTGGGACATGACCGTGTGATTGCTCTTGTGGGGATGAGATAAACAACGGGAAATCTGTCAGCACAGCAGGTCTCCTAGCCGAAATTTCAAGTCAAGCACTCACAAATACAAGGAGGTGTACTAGACACGTTGCTTAAATATACAGTTAAAGTTATCCGTCCACCAACCATGAAGGCATAAAGGAAGTGTATGTATAGCTACACTCATTCTTCACCTCGACAAGTAGATGAAAGCAATTAGATAGCCTCACATTCCGGCCGCTTTATCTTCAGAGAAAGGGGGACCCATAACCCGTTGCGTACTGGAATGGGTGTGTCGCAGAGCCACTCGGAATTCGAGCCGCGATTCAAATAGCCTGTAGCCTAGTCACCATACTGATTATGGAAGCCCGACTCCAGGCATTTCACTGAAATAACCAATATTTGATCATGGGGATTGCCTACCGTTACAAGTAGCCGGTCCTCAAGATCTTCTGGTCTGCCTTAAGAATCCAGGTCACACACCACAGACGGACTGCTCTAACACACGAAAGTTCTCCTTTCGAAAGGCAATTAACTCTACAAGAATATCAATCGCATTCATAAAACTTTCATTAGCTCGAACTTTGTTGTAGTGAAACGAGTAAGAAATATGCAGTATTGTCACTTCAAAAGTTTAAGGAAATTTTATGGTACACTTTCATGTCTACTTATGATTTTCTCACCATTGCTGTTACCTTGCCAATTTAGAAAAATGTTTCAAAAAATAGCGTGTCAAGTCAAGGAGTGATAGAAGTGTTTCTTTCAAGAATCGTTTATTGAAGTACACTTCACTGAGTTGAGAGCAAACACAAACGGAACCCAACAGACATATGAACTGACGAAAGATCACGTCCTTTGTGAATGGCAACCTGCACACACTCCCACAATGCTGAATATGTCTTTGGCCACTTGGCGGCGACAACGTGCTAGCACGCAGCACGAACAGTTACTCCTCGACGACACCCTCACGTTCTGGCAGCCAGACCGCTACTAAACCAGTCGTTGGCGCGTAGTGCCGGTTTAAAGTCGCTGGTCTCTGTCAACCAACCATGAGCTGCTCTCAAGCGTATCAGCAAGGTCCTCACTATGTCAAAGGTCTACGTGCAGCTCTGGAAGGCCGACAGCTCTGAATATCGATCATCCTGCTCTGAGTGCTCTTACAAGTCAATCTGGTTATCAGTATTGCCGTGATACATGAATATTGATATTGTGTGATACGGATGAGGGTAAGGATTGGGCAGAGTGCGTGTAAAAGTGGTTTGATGGCTTACAAAAATATTTCTGAATTTTCAGTAAATATTTACCCTATAGAAACATAGTTAAAAATATGAATGATCATTCTCGCACCAACCAGCATATTCGGCCCCTAACCAGCAAGAGGATAAAAGACATAAACAATAAAACTGCAGGGGAATTAAAAGGGATATTCAAGGCGACTTCACTATATCGGTGACCACATTACTGACAATATTGATCACCTATATTACAATATTGGCAATAAGAACGATGGGCGACTTACTACGTGTTAGACGGTCTGGGAATCGAATCCCGGTGTGGGCACTAGATTTTCTGCACCGGTTCAGACCGGTCCTGGGGCCCACCCAGCTTCCTATACAATGGGTACCGAGTCTCATTTCCTGAGGTAACGCGGCCGTGGGTGGCGTTAACTACCCACCCCATCTAGCCCCGAGGTTAAAGGAAGAGTAGAGCTATACCTCTCCCCCTCTGCGCCCGCATGGAGTAGATCCTCAGAGTTTTATATACCAGAGTACAAGAAATAATACCATCTAGCTTTCCTCAACTCTTCACCACAATCCATCTTCAAAACTCAGCTTTATATTTTGGTTCCCGCATTCAATGCCATCATCACTAAAGAAAGAAAGAACCCCCTTTGCAACACTCCGCACTGTTTCATCCGTCTCTATTACACACGCCTCCTCTAGAACTTGTGTAAGTTTGAGAACATACGTTAGATTGGTGCAGAGGTCAATCAGTTGAAGAAGCCAAGTGTTTTAGGAAATAAGCACAAGTAAAAGTTACTTGTGAACATTATGGGTATGTAAACAAATATTTCGTTGACAGTGTTACTGATACGTCGAGTTACTTCAAGGTATACTCGCTTATCGTCACAAGTGCTCGACTCTGCCTTCATACTCTCGCGTTTATTTGTGTAAAACTCCATACACGTTACTTTTGAGGTTCAAAACTGTTTTAATGTTTTAAAGAATATTTTTTGACTTCATCGTATCTATTTCTTCTGCTTATTTTTATAATTCTAAAGCATTTCTTATCAATTAGTGTTCTGGAAATTGACGCCGTGTAGTGTGATAAATAAGTATCCTCGATTTTCCAGAGAACCTGCTCTCTGCATCTTCGGGAAGAAGATGGAGGCATCGGACTTGTCTACAGTGTTGGAATTTACGTTTCAGACTATAGGGCACCACAATCTACAGGATAGTAAAAATCTTCATAAACACCGCTGCAAGGAACTCAACTCTGATATGTCAATAATGTTCACTGCAACAATTGACTTGCAGTGTTTTCTTAACAGGTTTCACAATTTGAATTGAAATGGATCCGACAGAGACTGTGCCGCACTTTGATCCGTATCATGAGGTCGACAATTATTTCACAACTTGTCCTTCAAATCACAGTTAGACTGTCTGAACTGTGAATCCATTTTACGTGTAGGCCTATAATTTTGTTAACCGCTTGGAAGAAAAAACACAGCAGTAAAATTACAACCCATCAAGACCTTAAATGTTGAAAGCCACAGGTTCTATATTCATTTGAAATGTAACCCTCCACGGAGAAACTGGTAATGTAACATGCAACTGGTGCTGAACACCGAGTGTGAAATCAGAATAGTTAGATTCTATTCAGACAGGCCTATGTAAGGGAAGTGCTGGCAGCGAGAAATCAATTTAAGCAACAAATACTGACTGAGTTGTCGGCGGGAACCATGCATAATAGCTTCAAATGAGTAGACGTCATGTTATGTTCAAAGAAGGATTGAGGACAATTAGTTTCGCAAATGGTTAAATACAATACGAAGGTAGAACAAAGTTGGTGCAAGCGTGTTAAAATTGTTATTTCCTGTAGTGCATTCCATATTGGTGGAACAGGTCAGCGTCCATATTCGGAACCTCAACCAAAAAAAAAGGTTCAATAATACAATTTTAGTAATCACTCATATACACAAACAATGACCCATTTCTGATGTACGTACTCTTCCTGTCAGTGCGCCTGGATAGCATAGTGACGTGCTAGGGACTGGATGGTCCGGGGATCGAATCTAGGTGTAGGCGGGACTTTCCGCACCGGTTCATACAGGCCCTGAGTCTCACCCAGCCTGCTACACAATGCGTAACGGATCTCTATACCTGGTGTAAAGCAGCCGGGGCGTGACTTTAACCACCCACTCCAGTCTAGCGCCGAGGTTAAAGAAAGAATAAAGCTTTGCATCTACTCCCCCGCTGTGCCTTCAAGGCATGTTATAAGGCGAACTTTGCCTTTTTACTCTTCCCTTCTGATATCCATATAATACAAAGATATATATGTACTTACTGCACGGTGCAGAGTCCTTCTTGAGAAGGTAACTGGTTTGCAGCTAGTCAAGAGATTCCCCGCATTTCACGGAACCCGAAGGTTCATTACCGCACTCACAAGCGTCCGCCAACTCTCTATATCCTGGGCCAGCCCAATCCAGTCCATATACCCACATTCCACCTCCTGGAAATCCATCCTAATATTATCCACCCATCTACGACTAGGTCTCCCCAGTGGTCTCTTTTCCTTCGGTTTCCCCACCAAGACCCTATACACCCCCCTCTCCTCACTCATATGCGCCACATGCCCAGCCCATCTCATTCTTCTCGATTTTATCACTGAATATATATATATATATATATATATATATATATAGACAAAGAGAGAGAGAGAAATTTGCCTATGTAGTTATGTTTTTATCCTCTTAGATTTATTTGATCTCGCTAATGATGTTTAGTGATAAGAACAAATTATGAAATTGTGGGTTTTGCTGTTCTCACACACGTGAACATTAAGGTTGCTCACTGTTTTCTGGAGTGCGACGTTGAGTCTGAGCTACATTGCTAACTGTGTACCAAAATACACGCAATATTATTCAGTTCGCATGTTTTTTCCAACCTCACGTTACCCACTCCCCCTTCTGGTCAATTACTCTCGGACAATCACAGCGTCTTCCTCTCTCAGAGCGACAAGAATCGGTGCGCAGGTAAAGTAAGTGAAACTCTAGTGCAGCGTATTTTAATCTGTAAAATAGGTTTCCAGATGTGAGGTGAAAAGATAGATTATCAGTGCACGGCAGTAAGCATTCGTAACAATTACCTTGCACTGAACAGAATTACTGTTCATTGTAACATACAAGTCTTATCCGTGGGCCGCACCGCTAGGCTGTCTCGTATATGGAACTTTTGTTCTTCTTATAATAAAACCAACTAGATGCACTAATTTCTCAAATTTATTTCTGGAATAAAATTATACATGTTTCGGAAAGTTCCTCTGTCCATCATCAGGAGTTTTTCACCGTAAACACAGCAATGGTATATGTCATACAGGTTTGCTGACAGCTCCTGATCCTGCTCACAAGCTGTCAGCAAACCTGTATGACATATACCATTGTTGTGTGTACAGTGAAAAACTCCTGATGATGGACAGAGGAACTGTTCGAAACATGTAGAGTTTTATTCCAAAATTAAATTTGAGAAATTAGTGCATATATTTTGTTTTATTGGAAGAATAAATCACGATGCACGGTCATCAGAACGTCAAATTCGTGACTTTTGTTGTCGTGGAACGGAACTCTCATGACCTTTCCGGACAGCTGGCTGTGGCCATTCGAGCCGCACCTGCGGGAATGTTACTTAATTGTAGTATTCTAACAAACGGTTCGCAAAGGGGGCCAAGACAATATCAAGGTCACGTGCATGAGCTGGGCCGGAAATAGTTCTGTTAAAACCTCTACCCCGTAAGTAATTGTGAGATACAACGTGGTATTATAATTGAAAATTAATAATGAGAGAACACAATTAGAGTAACCGATAAAAATAAGATTCGAGTTTGTGCTCTTTTGGAGCCAATATTCTTTACAATATTCTATTCAGTACTTTTCGATCCTAATCTCTTTCAACGCATCTTTATTTCAGCTACAAATACATTGCTGATAGATTAATCCTAATTCAGGTAACACATCGCAAACAGTCAGCAAATATACTTCCTTTTTGTATTTCTTCAAATGTAAATAACACCAAGAAATATGTTGTACAGCGTTACATATGTAAAATATATTTCTATATTACATTTTGTGCTTAATATTTGTTATAAGGAACCGCTTACTATAAATAAAATATCAAAACAGGATCGACATGCAACAAAAATTGAATAGGCCAGCCAGTTTTTAGGAAGACACACATACTTCACAGAAATCCATTTCATAGCTTCGAAAAAAAATCTATAGGGAAAGCGCATGGACGAAAGGAAGGACGGGACATTTACTATAAACGTCTAAGATCAAGCGTCTCTTGCAGGAACAAAATTTCTTTTTTGAAATTTTCACTATACATAAGTAATAAATGATGCACCTCGACATTCAAGAGTGCGTATCCCTAGAGAAAAATTTTCTGATACATTAGAACAGTGCTACCTAAAGTGCGGTATGAATACATTAAGAGGCAGTTTGTAGGTGGAATATCAAAAGTATGTCCACTGGTTAGTGGGCCGTGTAGCTCAGTCGGTATAGCGACTGACTACGGGCTGGACGGTCCGGGAACGAATCCCGGTGGAGACGAGATTTTCCGCCCGTCCGGACCGTCCCTGGGGCGCACCCAGCCTCCTGTAAAATGGGTACCGGGTCTTTCCCAGGGGTAAAGTGCGGCCGGGACGTGCTGCTGACCACCCACTTCCCTCTAGTGCCGCGATCATGGAAGAGTAGAGCTATACCTCTACCCATCCTCTGCGTCACACCGGGCTTGTAACGGGATCACTTTACCTTTACCTTTATGTCCACTGGTTATTTCTACTACATAATAAAATCTGGAAGCGAGAAAACTCTAATATGACAAAAAATAAGTGAGAATTAAGGAGAGGAGAAAGGACCATGCTCTCTGTAAGTTAGAAGTTAAAGTGCGGCCCACCATTACAAGAAAGGTGACACTATTCCTTACTGAAATTACTAAGCAAGAAGCTGGTCTCATCTGGGAAGGGAACAGCATTTCCTTACGTCATTAATTTTTATTCTTCAAATGTGAGCTCTTGTATAGACACTATTGTTCACACAGCACATTATTATTTCCTGCAAGAAGCGTTACGACAACGGACGGTTTGCTTTCTTAAAGACCTTCTAGTCCTAGTTCTTCGCTGGCCAATAAACCTTGCAGGACCAGACTGGTCAGAGCGACGGTTGCTTCTTCTGGTGCAACACTTGCTCCACTTCCTAGCATTCAGCTGCATGAAGTTGAACATTGAGGTCACATCCTCCGACAGCGCGGGACAGACCCATGGAAGAGCGTCATGTCAGCTGGACAGACCTCATCCAAGGGTGGAATGATGTCGGCGCATTGAAATGCGTCCCGGCAGTTCTGAAGGTTTTATTGGAAACTTGAATTTTAAAATGTCTCTGAAGGCCTCACTCTCAAAATTGATTGGTTTTTCGCTGAACAAAATTTTTCCAGCTCCACAAATTTTACAGCGTCATTTGGAGGATTTTCTGCAGATGGAGAGTTGGAAAAGATGTGAAATGAAGCGCTCGTGAACAATTTTAAGGCATTATACTTCATTTCACAGAAAAACTAAATATTTCAGTGAGTGTAGCCATTTTATGGATTGCGATTGGCACACATTATTTTATGAACAGCTTAAGTAGTAATGATGCCAGCCACTACATCGTGACCCTCTTGGAACATAAGGACAACATTAATTTTCTGAGATGGGAAATGGAAATGCTGAAGACCAATAATCAAAGACGAAGACCAGAATGCACAGAGCCGCCGTTCGCTCGCCCTAAAAGACTTGATCATGTTGTCGCTTGTGTTGAGCATTGTTTACAACGTTGCTCCAGAATTACGTAACGCCGTACAAACTTCACATTAACAGCATTCTTCTTCTGAAAGCATGCATACAGATTCCATGTCATAAATGTATACTCTTCATACACAAAGCCTTAATAAAATTTGCAGATGTCCGGGAATCGAATCCCGTTGGGGGGCGAGATTTTCCGCACCCGTCCAGACAAACCCTGGGTCCCACTCAGCCTCTTATACAATGGGTACCGTGTCTCTTTCGCGGAGGTAAGCCACCGGGGCATGCATTGACAACCTACCCCTATCTAGCGCCGAGGTTAACGAAGAATACTATTAAATAAACTAGGAGGAGTAATTGCATTAGCTATATCAATCGCAATCCTATCCATCATACCAACACACAAATCTAAATTCCGAGGAACACAATTTTACCCAATCATTCAAGTATTATTTTGAACAATAACAAATACAGTAATCTTACTAACATGAATCGGAGCCCGACCAGTAGAAGACCCATATATCTTAACAGGACAAATTCTAACAACGTTATACTTCTACTACATAGTAAACCCAATAATACGAGTACTCCCCCTCTGGGCCTTCGTAGCCTGTTCTAGGGTGAACTTTACCTTTACTTTCCTAAAATAAGTAGGAAACTAAGGATAATAGGCTGAGTGACCCTCAAGATATTTACACATCGGATACTCGTAGTATCTCCTAGACAATATTGTTGACAATTGGGAGCTGAGGAGTTCCATAGTGCAATGAATTCTAGTGGCATAGTAGTAGTAGACTAATAATAATAATAATAATAATAATAATATTAAATCTTACATAGTTACACGTGGACATTCAAGCCTTCTGGGATTTTACGCCATGTGGACTGCTAAGTAATTACCGACGTTTGGAAGGAAAGCACTACTGCCAACTTCAGGTCAATCAATGCAACGAGAGTAGCCGCGTCTTTTAATCTGCTGATTCAGAAACCCCGCTTCAGGAACCGCATATCTCCCATCATTCTGTCGTATTCTGGTAACGGCAATGCACGGCATATGACGGAGGGAAATTGTATGATTACTGAATCAGTGACAAAAACGTGTTCCAACACAGTTGCAGTTATTTCTTATACGACTTTTCATTCGTAGCGAGAAATTCTTCTCACACACTATAGAACGATTTATAGTTTAAGAAAGAACAAACGGTAGAGCGTTGATAACTTTGAAAGTATAAAGTAATATCTATAGAAGTAATGTAGGCTACTTTCGTTCATTGAAATGTTTAATTATGCGGTGTAGCATTTAAGAAAGGCGGCATGTATATACATAGATAACATCACTGCGTGTCAGATACAACCTGACTAACAGCCACACCGTTGCCCTTCATGCTTCACGCAATACTCGTATATCGGGTGTGATCCAGTGGATGTTGAGAATAAAATCCCAGTCAAACTCAAGAGGCAAAGTTCTAATTTTCTCCATTATGTACAGTACAGTAGATCACGAATCACGATGTAGGTTTATATGTTTTGGTTTAACTACATTCTGACGTCAAACAAATAATTCCGAAGAGAACTCAAAGCTTGCTTTCCTACTGCATATGTTTCCGCGTGTACGGGTAAATTTATGTTACCCTTCATGTTTGTTTTTTATAAATAACTCATTGCCGCAGTAGAGAGGCTGTATATTCGAATCGGAGATTTTCTTCTTCGCCATGTTTGTAATTTTTTCTTACAGTCAATATTACATCTAAAACACATATACATGTTTATTGTCTCTCTCCTTCTTGTAATTCACACGCCTTTCTCACGCGATCTATAATTTATCACATTGAAACCGAAAGCCAGCAAAATATTTTCGAGTGGCTGTCATGTAACAATTTTAAAATTACACAAAAAGAAAAGAAAAAAAAATACAAAAAAAAAACATCAAACAAAATTGCACACTTTCCCAAGGTGTGTTACGAAACACCAATTTGGGACCTAAAAGTAAAGGGTGTTTCCATCTCACAAGTTGCCCCGTCCGCCGTACTTTTTCATTAACTTCAGAAAATTAGAAATGACGGCGGTGGGTGTTCACCGATAGTTCAATAATGTTGGAGTGAATTTACGTGAAAATCGGTATATTAGTTTAAAAGTTGAAATGGGATGCATACAAAGAGCAGTATGGTTTCGGAAGCCTATTTTTCCCACTTTAAGAGAAATTATGCTGAAGATGCTTGTAACTTACCACACTTCGTACTTCAAAATGCGTTTCTAGTCAAGAAGCAATTGAAATCTACATCTGAGGACATGTTGCAAGAAAAGGCTGTCTCTGGTTGAAATTCTGTCTGTAGGAATCTAAGAGTAGTGACAAATTTCGAAAGTACTTTTGTATAATTTCGCTGCATTTAAAATATTCTTGGGATATGAAACGCAGATCACAATAACGAAGTTTCTAAAAAATGATGTTAGTATTTTAATTGTAAGTATTTACTTAATGCGATTACATGAAACGGAAAAAGCAACTTATTATTAATAGAAATTATATTTTTACTACCTGGTATATTATTTCGATATGAACTATGTATGTAGGTGGACATATATCTGGTTTCTACTGGAGTTGTAGCCTTGTTTAATTCATGTTACATTTTATTTGTTACTAAACTAGCGTCGCCGATCTCAGTAGCCGCGCGGTCTAAGGGGTGGGTCTGCGGCCACTCGGTTGCTGGGATTGCGGGTTCGAAACTCTCCGGGTGTTGTGTGTTGTCAGGTACAGGCCTGTGCGTCGGTGTGATCACTCGTCCAGTAGAGTCCTACCGAGTGTGGTGTGTCTGAGTATGATTGCGCAGCTTTGATAACGAGGAGGCCGTAGCTCACTAGGGGCTGTTGCACTATAAAAATGATTTATGCTTAAAAGTAGTTTGTATTAACTAAAATTTATTCACCACAAAAATAAAAAATATATACTGTGTTATACAAATGTCAACACTGTCGTCGTTGTACTTCAATTCCATGTATGTAAGGCTATATATATATATATATATATGTGTGTGTGTGTGTGTGTGTGTGTGTGTGTGGGCTTGCATGTACACATTCGAATAATTTTATTGTTTTTGTATGTGGTATGTTATATGTAAACTGTGTTCTGCCGCTCAAAAACTGGGGTCGTGGGTTCGAAAACCACTAGGAACGAACGTAGTACGAAAGCGTTTTCTCTGTTTTGTCTTGAGTAGGTGGAGGGGAATTTTCGATGGGCCACTCTCTGTTCCAAGGGTCCTACCAACTCCATAAAAACGTTCTGAAAACCGCAAAGACTAGACCTTGAGCAATGTTGACGTATAGGACCCTACAATAATAATAATAATAATAATAATAATAATAATAATACCGCGTGATGATAAGTCCTTAGCCCAACAAAGAAGGAAGCAAGCTCGGAAGCATGTAAAGGATGCGCGTCATTTCAACAATATCGAGACGCGAGCTGTCATCAATTGTTTTTTGTCCCGGAAGGCAAGGCGCCGAAGGAAATTCATGCCATTCTGACAGAAACATTAGCTTTATTCCTTCCTGGTCGGACTAAGGACTTATCAGCACCACTGTAATAATAATAATAATAATAATAATAATCATGACGAGGAGGAGTAAACGTAAGGTTGTGCATGTAGGATAAAATGTATGCTATTCATATCCGTGCACTAATTTTTAAAATTAAAAAATATACCAACAAATGCACCACACTACAAGGTAGAGTTTCTACGACTAGAACACTAGAAATCCGAGTTCTAGTTTGTTTGACGTAGAGACTTTATATTGTCGCGTGATGCATTTGTTGAAATGTTCTTGAATATAGGACAGGAATGTATATTAATTTACATTAAAGGAATTTCAGATTAGGCAATTTTTAAATAAATAATAAGATTTGTTTTCATTGACACAAATGCAGTTTTACACAGTGAATATCTATAATGTGTATTTACTATGATTGATAACGTAAGTGAGCGACAGACACAGAGATAGTGTGTGTGTGTGTGTGTGTGTGTGTGTGTGTATGTGAATAGCTCATGCGGCATGTGCATACATACTCCGTACTACACAATGCGGAAATACACACACATAGGTTATATAGTTGGTCACATGCCCAATTCCGACTTATGCTAAATTCGACTTTTACCGGAAATTCGGGAACCTAACTATTATGTAACTAGAGGTGTTTGGAAACTGGTCGTTAAAATGTCAACAGGTATGCCCCTGTACGTAATTTAAGCACGCACTGTGATACAGCGAAGCCTACATTCGCTTTGTGCAAACTGTTAGCTCCGTACCCGGCTTGCAGTTCGAAATTTCAGTTTTGGCCTTGGGAGTGGCTGTTCTGAGTGATATCTTGCGATCCTCATGGAAATATGTGAAAATGGTGCTTACAAATAATTTGGGTGAAAGTCATAGTGCAATGAGTGGCAGTCTTGCTTTCTGTTTGGTAGAAAACGAAATCGATTCCTAGCCAGAAGCCTGGCATTAGTAGGAATATTTGGAGATACAGGAGAAAATCCCAAATATTTTGCTCATAGCAGAAATTAAAAAGGTCTTCTACCTCTCGTAAAAAGACCAAAAACTTTAAGCACGAAGCTCCGTTCTTATCAGTTGTTGGATTTCGATTGGTTTTCTGTAGGATTAGGCAGTGTAGTGTCACTCCTCGTCCCCTGCTACTGTCACCGTAAGAATGAATGCTTCTCGTGACCTCCTTTTCCCTTCTGTGTCTACCCAAAATTCCCGGACCTGCTTAAGATTCTTTAACACCTAACACTGTGTACAGTGCTAATACATGACGTCACTTCTTCCAACGCCATGTGAGAAGGCCATTGTTATTAGAATTTTTTAAACGTGAGGACAAACCACAAAGTAAGGACGAAACAGGAATAAGGAGCTCTTATGAAAGTGACACAGGCTAGATTGAAATTGTCTCAGGTTTAGTGAAGAAGTTCTTATGACGGAAGGGATTTTGAGTGCAAAATAACAATTTAATTATTCTCACGACCTGTATCTGTCAACCAAATGAGAAGTACGTTCGGGAGCGGACATTCTCGTGTTTTCGAATTCAAGAGGAAAGAAGCATTACAAAGGGACTTTAGCGCCCGAGAAATTAGATAGTTGTACTGATTCCGAGCCGAATTACAGAAACAGATATTCCAAAAAGGAAGGTTATGTTCCTTATTTCAAGGTTTCACAACATTAAATGTGTAGAAACCTACCGACTTAGGTTCCAGTACAATTTTGTTTTGAAAAACAGACGCTACAGAAATCAAATAGGTTGTGAATGTGTCTACGATAAATAGTTATAATTTATACCGGTGCTGGACTCCCGTCAGGAGCAGGCATTTTTTCTTTGCCACTGAGAAATTACCTTCTACGGGGATTAACCAGGTTCCTATTTTGGGTTCGGCCTTTGGAGATAGAAAAGTGAAGCGTGGCTCTGACCACCACCCTCCATCCAGTGTCAGCGTTAATACTTGTAGTTTTATCTTCACTCTCACATAAATTTTCATGGCAGTATATTTGACAGGGTGTTAACCATGGGGAAAAAATCGAACATAGAGATGTTGGTTTTGACGTTCGTGTGACGGTGCATCCTTAATAGGAAATGACGTGTGAGACCAACTAGATGCAACAATTATGATTTATTAATAATCCTTTATATATATTACTGCATATGGGTTTCAGCACTTCAAGTGCTGAAAACCATATGCAGCAATATACGGCCTAGCGCTCCTGAAGATGGGCATAATGATGCCCGAAACATGTTGAGTTAAGGGATTATTAATAAATCATAATTTTTGCATCTATTTGGTCTCACACGTCATTTCATAGAGATGTTAATTTGAATGTATTTATGAAGAGGAATAAAAAAGAAAAAAATCGTTCTCTGCTACCTCATTTTACGAAGTGGGTTATTTATTCATAGTAGCAATAACTTCTAACTTCTAAACCTAGCATTCGTTTCGAACCAAAATATTAAGTAAGCCTACTCACGACAAGCAATGCTGCCTTAAGGAGAATGTGGCATCTTGCAAAAACAACCGCGAATAGTTTGAAAGCTTGCTGTACATACCTACAGATCATTACCATGCACTGCATGACAGGGCATTTTTGACACGATCGAAACAAGCACTAATTTTTTTTTTTTTTACAAAGAAAGACTATTAGTCCATTACTGTTTATGTATTAACCTTAGTTCCGTTTCTATCGAAAATTTCCCTGCAACTGTAACCTGTAAACTCACTGTGCTGGCACATGTTAGTTGTTGCATAAGCTAGCTATTGATCTAAAATAGGTACACAATGAAATGTTAAAAAAAAAAAATTGTCGTCAAAACCGTACAGAACTGAATGGAAGGATCAACAACCCGAAATTAGAATTCTTAATGGAATGCAGGCCTATTCACGCCGGCATGAAGTTGCATTCTGTTTTCACGGTTGGATGTCTACAGTGCATTCTACTTCCACACATGTAACAATGAATGGGACAGTGCTGCAAAATGAAAAGTACGTTTTCTGAAAAATATGTCGCTTTTGATAAGCAGATAAGGAAATGTCACCGATGGGACTTCTAAATAAATAGGTATGGGTATTTAGTCAATAACACAAGAAATTTGTTGTGTTATTAACTAAATACCCATACCTATTTTTTTACACACACAACGGGGATGGCACATTTCAGGGACCTCTAAAGTTGATTCCAGCCCGGATTTGTGCAAGTTTATATTGATTCCACTCTATTTAAATATCGCTAAAACTGACTGATCCGTGTAGGTTTTTTTTTTTGTTTGTTTTTGTTTTTGTTTTTGTGTAGTGCAAGTGACTGAGCAATTTGTAGTTGCTCAAAGGCACTAGAATTTTGGAATGTCAGCATGAACATCAAATATTCTGCATGAGATTTTCGTGTACCTCCTCTGGGTCCTACACAAGGTACCGAATAGTAAATCAAAGGAATCACAACTATTCCCTTCCAGATCCTTTCCAATTTATCCAACATTTACCATTGAAACTACACAGGTTGAAATAGTCAGAAACTAATCCACAAAAGCATTTATAGAATGCAAGTGGTTATAAATAAATTATATTTTCTCTGTTAGATATAGGTGTGTCTGTCTTCGGATAAATTAGAATGAAAGTCACGGTTTCTCTGACCACGTACTTTGCCCAAACAGTGAAGGTGGTGGGGATTCTGCGACATTGCATGCCTCACCTAAGTCTACAGGTATTACCGTTGCACCGCGTTCACCTGCTGCGGCTTCCCTCCAACTTTCTTCACATCTTTAGGCTTGGAGAAAACTTTCACCATGTTCCTGTCTGTCTGCTGATGTGATCACCGACAGGATAGTACCCTACGGTCTTAACAATTCGGTGTCTCTTCACATTCATGTCTAATATGAAATAAATCTGACGTATTAAGCAATGTGGTTCGTAAAATTTTAGAAATTTTGCTCGAAAACTTAATTTTAATTGTCCACTTTCTTTCATGAATCAGCAGAAAGCTTCCAGAGTGCAAGAAATATTGCTCAGAAATAATACGCTTGTATCCTGGTGGTATGTTATCAGTGCCTGATTCTATACAGCAGTCTTCTGGATTATGGTAGTCCGCGGTCTGGTAGATGGGTACCACTACTTCAGAGGAACGTGCTATACCCTTCTCAGATTTCTACACAGAACCCACTAAGACATATCCGTGGTAGTGAGGGCTATTTTTTTAAATACTACATTCTACTCTTCTTGTTACGGGGGAGGGGAAATGTCTTGAAACAAAAGAAGTGAAAGACGAGAGGACAGAATATCTTCCTTGTATTTTACTGTGTTTCAAATTACATTTATATGTATTTTCAGAAGAGATAAAAAGTTATTTCTCTGAAGATGAGAGCTCATTTAAATAACGTACACGAATTTGTTTCCTACTGTTAAGAAAGCATTCTATAAGCGTTTAGTGATGTGAAAGAAAAGGCCCCTGTATTGAGAGTGAAAGAAAGAGCTGTAAATGTGTGAACTGAAGGTACACAAATTTACCAGTGCTTTAAAACCTCAAGCCACTAACAGACCGTGTGACTTTAGAAAGAAAGGAATAGAAACAGGAAATAGAAAAGGCAATTTATTACTAAACCAAATTATTAGTGTGACTGGCATACATTACAACCACATCCCATTATGACAGAGAAGTAAATCCTGTAGCTTGGATTGCAAAATAAATAAGCAACTAAACATGTCGCGAATATCATTCTACGTTAAGCTGTCAGTTTTATTCTTTAACGCGATATTTTAATGGTAGCTGTATACAAGACATACTGGCCATGTTAATGTAAGCTGTGCCTTAGGAAAATGGAGGGAAAGCCACGTAAGGCTGCATTGCTATAGTTAGTTCGAATCCAAAATGGTAAACACTGCGCCATATATTCCGGTTCGGATCATGCCTGTGTTTATCCTACATTAATTGTCTATTCTTACTGCGTCGACTTCTGCTCATATTTGTGAGCATTAGGCCGATAAATATTTGGGGGGGGGGGGGGGGGTTTTAAGAAAAATTAATTTTTTGTTTTAAGGGGAAAATTTATTTTTTTTTTTGTGCTCGTACCTCTTTGTATGTAGTTGGTGAGCTAAAGAAAAAGAATGGGGGGGGGGGGGGGGGGGGTGATATTAAGCAGAATCGAATTGATGCTATAAGTGAGAAATGTCATTCTGTAAACTTAACAAAAGACTTGACAACTCCAGCACTCCAGTGTTGAAATGTGAGCAAACGTTGATTACTTGCGAGCAAATTTGTCTTAAACCACTTTAATCATGAAAAAGAAAAGAAAAAGGACGAGAAGATAAGGGGTTGAGGGGGAGACTCCGGGTTAATTAGGTAAAGAAAACACTTCATAGCTCTTGAGGTTCTCAAGAAACGGCACTCCTCTTCTGCTAAGGGTGGGTTGGAGGCGAAGCTGAGGAGTGCTTTTCAGTCTCCCTTCCCTCGTTACCATTATCACGAAGAAAATATATAGGCAATTTAATAGGTACTGAAAATATTAATAACATAAGCTTTGTAGTTTTCTAATTTTATAAATGTGCACTGGATGTTTTTATTTCCATTTATATAAATTTAAGCAATTTTAGTAACGAAATTAACATAGTTAAAATTGAATTATGAAAAAGAGTATTATTTCTAAAAACTTAGCGCACCATCAGAAGACCCTGAGCCTACCGCCGGTTGAAAAACACCGAGTTAGAGTTTTGGGAAGTAAAGAAGGTAAGGTGATTGAAGTGAACTGTTTAGAGAAGGTAGTAAAATAATAGAGTTGAGCATTTACGTTGTCTGTCGATCTTGATGTTCAGAGAGGGTAGGCTACAGAGAAGGGGTAAATTGATAATGGCAGGAATGCTTTGTAGCCAAACTTTGATGTTCGTAGGGGAAGAGATCCTTAAAATTAAAAAACGTCTTGAAAATTCTGAGTGAATTTCCAGTAACAAGTATTCCAAACGAATTCCGCAACTCATAATAAAAGCCAACATTTTCCACTACAAACACCAAACACTAACTGTCACTATTTGGTAAGGGCAGATTCCATCTTAAGAAAGTTAAAATATGAAGGTTAGAGACAGTATCAGGTTAAAAAATCACAAAGAGGCGAGAAGTTTGTACAGGTTAGGTAACAGCATGAATAAAAATCAGCCCTATTTATCCAAATTTTAACTAAAGAAAATTGTGTTTTACGCAAAGAAGCATCAGGAAGTGTGATTGGTTGAGGAATGTTCAGCATTTTTAAGTCGAAGGAAGATAGCTGCATTGCAGTCTTTATCGGCTCCACGACAATTTGATGTAAGTACACCGAACAAGGCAGATTGTGACACTAGGAGATATATTTGAAAATTAAAATTAATACGCTCCATACAAACATACAGAACAAGAATATTAGACACTTTTATGGACAGGCAAATTAATTTAAGAAGGACCACCAGCCACTAACCAACTCTGTAAAGTGTGAGAAGGGTAATCTGATTTCTTGTTCCTACAGCATATCGCATCTGCTGACGAAACACGCCTGCTAGTCGTCGAATCTTAGTAGGGTCAAGGATGTTTGGCAAAATAAAATACAAAGAGCTGAGCCAAATGACGGAGTTTTAGATGGCTCTTAAAAAGTTTAAAAGATATAAACCACCAGGGACTGATCAAATACAAGCAGAAATGATTCGAGCAGAAAGTATAAAAGTACACTGTGACGTACATAAGCCAGTTATTTCTCTTTCGAATAAGGAAGAACTACCTCATAAGGGCAAAGTTTGAAACATTTCACCTACTTATCAGGAGGCGATAACACAAATTGCATTAAGTGTTACCTCATATCACTGGCATCAACTGCATACAACATTTTATCCAAAATTTCCCTTCTGTTATTAAGAAAAGCAATGCGGATCTGCAGTGCGGATTTCGACGTAAACGTTCGGCTAGAAGTCGTATATTCTACATTTTTCAAAAGCCTGAGAACAAATTAGAGTACCAAGAGGCACTGCATCGACTGTTTATATACTCTAAAGAAGACCGTGATTCAGTTACGCGGGAGGTTCCTTGTGACACTCTCGTTGTGTTCGGTGTACCCGTGCCGTTGGTTACGTTAATTATAACGTGTTTGAATGAAATTTAGAGTGCAGTGCGGACAGAATTAATATATAACGCCCCGTGTTCCGAATGGCGTGAAAGAAGAACTGCTGTATCATCACTGTTTTTAAACTTTGTTTTAGACTATGTCGTTAGGAATTTTCAAGAAAACTAGGAGAGATTTGAACTGAGCGGAACACATCCGATTTTGATATTTGCTGATGATTCTAAATGCCTGAGCAAAACAAAAACAGTATATAAAAAGCAGAGGCGCTCTTAGCCACTAGAAAGGAGGTTGGTTTAGTCGCGTATACCGCTAAAACAAAGCGTGTGTTCATATCTCATCAACAAAATACAGGACAAAATCACAACATATAGTGTGACAAAGTTCGCACACTTCGAGCAACACTAATAAATCAAATTTTGTTTACTAAGAAATTAAGAGGTTTAAGAATAATTCAGGCGACTTTTTCATTACAAAAACAATAAAAATTCGCTACATATATCAGACTAGGAGGTTATTATCAGGCGAAGATTTTACAAAATGTAAAAGTAAGGTAAATAAACATTTGTAATGAAAAAGATGTCTTCCTTACAAAAGGATTTCCGTTGTTAGGATTTTCAATGTCTGTATAAAAAAGCCATTTAACGTGATTTGAATTATATATACTATAAACGTACCTTAAACATGTGGTGGTGTTATTATAAAACCATTCTTTTATCTAAATAATTTCTAAATTTGTATAATTTAAAAATATTTAGATATTTAGTAATAAAACCGTTCTTCATAAATTTAATCACATTACAGTCATCTTAGTCTCTTTCGTATTCATGGGCCTGTATAATTTCTTATCTTATGCCACATCAAATGTGAGAATCTTACAAAGTTTAGTGAAAGTTTTCTGTCTTCAGGATTTATGCAGTTTTTTACACCTGAAGATGAAAGTACCAAGCTCCACATCGGAATCTCAGTAATATTTAACTATTGACGCAGTATTATATTCTAGAAGGCTTGAACATTTTAAAACGTAGTCCAGAGAAGGGAGCAAATCAAGTTCTCTATCATATTACAAAACTAAAACGTCATATGAGGAACCCAGTATCAAAGTAAGCTGTATATGCCCTCCAGCTGAGAAAGCAATCCTTGTTCAAGAATGTTTTATTTCTTAATCAAGCAGTGTGAACAGTTACATCAGCTGTGTGGAATGTAATGTTGTAGGATACTTCTACAACCAGACGTCATTTTACAGATTTTTAAAAAATGAGGGCTTTTCCCTAAGTATTTTTAGAATCATATCAAGAAATATGAGAAGAATTAGGCAAGTAACATGCATAAGCGAGATAAAAATGAAAATAAAATTAACCCGAAAAGCTGAATGGAAGAATTAAATTCCGACATAGTGTACGTGATCTACGTATCTTAGAATACAAAACTCAGCGTCACTTCAGATACGGCTATGCAGGTACAGTATATTAGACTCTGTTGGACTGAAGGTTAGTCTTTTTCTTATAATATGAACCAACAAAATGTAATGTTTACTATTAATTTATTTCAGTAATATGCCTCCACATATTTCGAGCAGGCTTGCTTCTCATCATCAGGAGGGTCAATTCTGCATAAACAGCAATTGGTATAGTCATGCGTTGTGTTGACTATACCAGTTGCTGTTTATACAGAGTTGATCATCCTGATGATGAGCAGCACGTCTGCTCGAAACTTGTAGTGGCTTTTTATTGAAATAAATTAATAGTAAATAGTGCACTTTGTTGGTTCATATTATATGGATATATCACGAAGCACGGTCAACAAAATATTAAAGTTAGTCTTTTTCTTTTACACGTTTCTCATTCTTAATTCATCTAATAAAAATCAAATTACCTGTCATGTAAGAAATAGTTTTGCGTTTCTTATTTAGGACACAGAAGCTTTGAATAGGAAAGTAATCCCACGCTGGCCCAAGAATATTAAAGAATTACACAATTCTGCAAGCAATTACGCGTATAATTAAAAACACGTCACACGCTAATGTAATGTTATTAGTAAAAATTTCATCTGATTAAGAACATCACTTTTTTATGTAGGTAAAATTCGGACTTTAATTGAATACTCATAGAGTGTGCAAATTCCTTGTCATTATTTTGTATATAAATGCACTCAGTAGACTATACTTAAAAAAAGCGGGTAATAAATATCTTCGTTCTTTTGGTGTACGCAATCATAAACAGCGAGGTTACGTAAGGTGTCACAGAAAAATGTTGAGACATACATTGTAGCCACTAGAAAGTTTTTGTCTTCATTTCACAGCCTTCTATGCATATAATAGTGTAGTTCCTGACATACACCTTGTCTCCTTCCGGTGCCATGATGTTTACTGTAATGATGAAAACAGAAAGCAAGGCGACCTTCCAGCTGTGTTTTCAAACAAAATATTCTGTTTCTTAAATAAATTACCACTTTCACTTATTTATTTTATTTTATTTGCCTTGGGAAGTCAGGAATGTGTTCCCATTGTTCTTCGCACCAAACACTTCTATAAAAAGAGCACAAGAATGTCAGGATCTTTGGTTCGGTATCACACCAATAAATGCGTGACCGCAAATGGACAGAAATATTGATGCCATTTTCAGTCAAGGCAAACAAAATAGTCGAGAGTAACCTTGCTTTTATGCAGGTATATTCTCGGTTTCTGATTTCATCCATGTTTCCTGGATAGAATGTCTTGTACTCGTAGAATAATAGCATTAGTCCGTCTCTTCTTATTTCTTACTGACTTCCAACTGAACTTGACGTGGTCCCATTCTTAGTGTTGCTGAATATTTCGTGTCGTATAGAATAATCTTTATAGGGGACCGCAGTGGCACAGTGGTTAAGGTGCTGTGCTACAAATCGGTAGGTCGCTGGTTCGATTCAAGCTGGTTTCATTGGATTTTTTCATTGACATAATCTTTCCGATCGCACTAAGGCCCTGGAGTCGACTCAGCCTCTAACAGAAATGAGTACCAGGAGCATTTCCTGGGGGTAAAGGTGGCCGATGCGTAAGGCTGACAACCTTACCGTCATCCTGTGCCGTTGTCATGAAATCTGGGAACCTTAACTTCCTGGAACCCTCTGGGCCACTCTGGGCCTGTAACGGAACTTCTTTACCTTTACCTTTAGAATAATCTTTATGTAGCTCTGTATAATATAGGATTACCATAAATACAGGAATTTACGAAATCTAACAGTTGCATCCGATGTCGCGAAATAGTACAGCGGTCGCATCGCCGAACTGAGAAAATGCACGAAAAGCTCAAGCAATGCGGAATGTTCTGCCCTCTATATTCAAATAAATATTTTAGACTCAAAACACCTAAGATGGTTTGCGTGATAAAGACGTTATAAGAAATATTAATATTGTGCCAAGATCACTTAAGTCATAATGTAGAGGGTAAGGAAGGGGAAAGCTTCGAGTAATCGATGGTGTGCATTTCTTCGTTTTCAGAATTTTAAACCATAAAACAGGTGTTTAATGCAAACAGCAATACATAATGGCACATTTTAATTCATCCTTTAGTTTGGTTAAAAATATTCCGTGTTCTATGCAAGACCATAAATTCGAGGACTTGATTTTGCCAATTTATTGACTATAACAATAAATATTCTATAAGATGGACAGGTCCTTAGGGCTCCAGGAGTTCAAGTCTCTTAGAATTTATAGAAAATCGGTAAATGAAGTTGGCAAGGCTGTCAGTCCTACGCACCGCCCGCTTTAACTTCAGGAGACATCCCAAATACTCATTTCTGTTAGAAGCTGTCGACTCCAAGGCCGGAAGAATTAAGTCAATGAAAAATTCCAATGACTCCATCGTGGATCGAACCCGCGACCTGCCAGTTTGTAGTGCAGGTGCCTCAACTAAGTGCGCCACTACCTACCATGTGGGGGGCAGAAAATCATTTTCAAAGAGAGGAACATGCTTAATAGCCTAATTCTGCGGAGATCCAAAAGAAGAAGAAGAAGAAGAAGAAGAAGAAGAAGAAGAAAACGAAGAAGATATATCCTACGTAGGAACATGCACTTCACAACGATAAAAATTTTAATATGTATGTAATGTTCTGTGGAAAATATTGTAGCACGTAATTTTACCGAGTGTTTTAACATAAATATAACTTTAGTTAGGTACAGATAAAGCTCCCTGATGATGGTCATTAAAGACCGAAACATGTAGGATTGATATTATTGTGTATTTTAATGTAAATTTAAAAATTTTAACCAAGTTAATCAATAGTGTATTTTTTGGTGTGTAAACTACGTAGATTTCAAAATGCGCGGTACAATGATAAAAACTAGGTAACACACTTACCTTCTACGAGAGAGACATGCAATGAAGTTTAAAGAACAACAGATTTGTACCTAAATGTTTTGAGTTAATTTTCAAATATCATCGATAAATTTAATCATCATTTTTATGTCCCGTTTACTCTAATGCCAAAAGATATAATTTTGACTGTCATTTCAAATTAAAAACTAAGTTCTGCATTACTATATATAAAACTACTTATTTATCTCCACATGTGCATTTTTAAGCCTAACTTCTTCAGAGTTTACGTTCAAAACTGTAGATATGGCCTATTAACCTTGCAGAATCGCCTAGACACAACATAACAGAGTGATAATACTCAGTACAAATTTGGATACAAATTTACAACGAATGTATTAGGTTGTGTTATATAAGTTTTCAGTGCGAATTAATCTGTTTCTTATGGTTTGTCAAAGACTCAGTTACTGATTCAGAATAACGTTTTTAAAACAAACCTCATGTATGCAAATGTCTTCTCTAATTATAAAGGCCCCAGAATATCTGCACACTGCATTATTTTTATTTCTGGTCACTAATAATCTTACCTCTGAAATTACAACGTTTGAGTAATTGTTATGAACTTGGTTATAGATCGTGACTTTTAATGTATGACATTACAATTCACATTACTACAGTAATGGTATGGGAGCAAAGAAGGAATTAATCAAAGATGGCTACAAGCTTTTGAATAAAGTACCATAATGCCTACAAAGTTCAGAAGGCACTCATCCAACTACTTCTCTTCAACAAAAAACTTAATTCTGAATTGCAGATTATAACATTTGCGAAATTAGTAGGAACTGAATGAATCATTGCAACTGTTAATGCATAATATAACAATCAAAATTACTGTAATATCTTTATGGTCGCTTGTGCGCCAAGTAGGCTGGGTCGAAGATTGCTACCATCTTTTGTATGAGGCGCCAAATGGTTGTGAAATTTATAATCTGTTCTTCCTAATTTTTATCACCAACAAACCTGCGTATAAGATTCTTATTACAAAATCTGGAAAATTATTTTGAACTTAAACAAACAATTAAATCTTAATGTATAAAAGTTGCGTTTTTTTGTGATATTTGTATAAGCGCGAGGGACGCCGGAAATTCAGTATGTCTACAGGCGTTTGTATGAGGCGCCAAATGGCTGGGAATCTAAAACCTCTTCTTCCTAGTTCTTGTCAACAACGAACTTACGTCCGAATTACTGATTATAGCATTTGGGAAATTTTTATGAACGTAAGAGCACAATTTAATTGCTAATGTAGAATATTATAGTCCAGATCAATACAGTATTTATTTTGTAAATTATTCCTTTTTGGGTAATTCCCCGGCGTCTGAGTTCTAATTGCCGACGTTTTGGAACTCACTATCGGTTCCATCTTCATAGGCAGGTGAATGAAGTATACTTCATTCACCTGCCTA
>Ga0123355_10001452_pt1 | contig 32952 bp, 26 predicted proteins | sample TergutEmb28metaG_3_FD_89872 | JGI IMG/M metagenome (GOLD analysis project Ga0123355, IMG submission 89872) | Embiratermes neotenicus P1 segment gut microbial communities from Petit-Saut dam, French Guiana - Emb289 P1 | ecosystem: Host-associated > Arthropoda: Insects > Digestive system > Gut ...
GCAAGATTTAGACGAAAAACAAAATGCTATTCAAAGAGTGAACAAATGATAAATTACTCGTTAATGCTATTGATGGCGAAAAGAAATAAATTAATATCTATACAAACTTACTAACTCCAAATAAAAATATGGAAGTAAAAACAGCCGAATTTATCATCAGCAACACCGATTGGTGGAAATGTCCCGAAACCGATTTGCCCGAATACGCTTTTATCGGTCGGTCGAACGTGGGAAAATCGTCGCTTATCAATATGCTGACCAACCGAAAAGACTTGGCTAAAACCTCGTCGAAACCGGGAAAAACCTTGTTGATAAATCATTTTCTGATTGACGAAAAATGGTATTTGGTTGATTTGCCCGGTTACGGATATGCAACGGCGAGTAAATCGATGCGCGAAAAATTGAAAAAAATTATCGAAAGTTACATACTTTTTCGCGCACAACTGACCAACCTTTTTGTGCTGATTGACTGTCGACACAAACCGCAGCAAATTGATTTGGAATTTATGCAATGGCTCGGCGAAAGTGGCGTTCCGTTTTCCGTTGTTTTCACCAAAAAAGACAAACTTTCGACCGCCAAATTTGCCGAAAACATAGAAAGTTACAAAACGCAGTTGAGCGAAACGTGGGAGGAACTTCCGCCGATTTTTTACACTTCGTCCGAAAAAAGAATTGGCAAAGAGGAATTGTTGGGTTATATCAACGAAATAAACTCGACTGCTTGATAAACGGCGCGGAAATGAGTTGGCTTGTTGGTCATGTTATTGGTGATGCTAGATGAATACAAGTCGCAGGAATTGGAAATATGGCTGGAAATTTTGAAGAATATTCAACTCGCTGGATGCAAACGCTGCCGCTGAGATGGAAGGCTTGCAAGTCGCAGGAATATACAATCGTTCACAAACTTTACGCGGTTTACAAATCGGTCTTGTCAGCATAAACGATACGATTGAAAGCGGTGGTTCCTTAAGCCTTGTAAATATCGTAAGACGAGGATTTTATCGCAGTTGGGAAATTTCGGTTGCCGATTATTCAAATCTTGCCCTTATTTACCGAATGGGAACACGAACGCTTTACACCATTTACACCGTCGGCGCAAATTTTATGGAGGATAATTTGTGGAATGTTGGTATCGGTTTCGGGCATCGCCGAGCGATTAACGCGAATTTGGATTTTCGTCCCGAAATTGTTACATACAGCTATTATACGATGGATTTCAGAAATATACAGCCGACATTTTCTAATCACTTGAAATTCGGCTTTGTGTATAATGCGAGCGAAAATTTTGGGATTTCGCTTGCGCCAAGCGTTTTTCAGTTGAGTAGCAGACGCTGTAATTCAGATGCCGATTTTTATCGTGTTAGTCCGATTGCTCTGTTTCACACACGCGAAAGAAATAATTGGCAAACAGCATTTGGAGTAGGCATTAGTTTAGGAGTGGTTTTTTAGACTGAATCACGCCGTAGGCGTGAAATGTGAATAACCCCGAATGCAATTCGGGGAAGCGAAAACACCTCACAATCTCAACCCCGAAGTGGGTTGAACTCTGACGGAGTTCGGGCTCAGAGCGTTCTGTATTTCCCCGAGTTGCACTCGGGGTTATTCACATTCAAGTCCTTCGGACTTGCTCATAACATTTCAAAAAAAGAATTTATTTGCGATTCAAATTCGTTTTTCAAAAAATAGTTGTACATTTGTTGCTTAACTTTTCAAAAAAATCAAACTAACTGTCAAGTATGAAAATTAAACATAGCGAAATTGATGTAAAAACAAAAAACTATGGCTAATTATATTTATAATTTAGTGCAGCAATGTATCAACACGAGCAATACAATTAAGATTAATTATGCAGCCGATTGTCGTGAGCAGAAATTTGAGATAAAAGTGGAAAATGCAGAACTATTTATCAAGCAAGCATCACATTTATTTGAATTGATAAAAAATGAATATCCAACTTATTATGAAACTTATAAATATTTTCTTAATAATTGGCGACAAGACAACTACCGTTATCTTATAAATATTAGTTGTCTTCTACTTTTACTTGAAAGAGAAGAAAAAGGAAAAAATCGTCGTAAAATATTTATCAGTCATTCATCAAAAGATAAAAGTATCGTAGAAAACTTTACAGACAAAATTTTGCGTTTGGGAATAGGTATTTCGTATGAAGATATTTTTTGTACTTCTATTGAAGGTATGAATATAAGAACAGGAGAAGATATTAGAAAACATATCAAAGAAAATTTGAAGTGTTGCGATTATGTATTTTTGATGATTTCCAAAAATTATAAAGAGAGCGTAGTTTGTTTGAATGAAATGGGTGCTGCGTGGGCTTTGGAAAAACAGGTAAAACCATTTTTGTTACCAAAAACTACTATGGAAGATTTAAGTTGGATATATAATCCCAACATTGCCTCTAAAATAGAAGAAAGTGCAACTCTTAATTCCTTATATGATGAACTGTGTGAAAGATATTCCTTTAAGAAAGATGCAACAATTTTGGGAAAACACACAGATGAGTTTTTGAATTATTTAATGTCGACCTACGAAAAATAAAACAATACTATGATTAACAAAAACTTAGTCGATACTCTTTTCGCACAGTTCGGACAATCGGACATAAGCAAACTTTCTATTCGCGAAGTAGGGAAGTTGGTCGCTGAAATTGAGACACAAAGCGGTGTGGAATTTATCCATATGGAAATGGGCGTTCCCGGATTGCCTGCTTCGGAAATTGGCATAAAAGCCGAGCGTGAAGCCTTGGACAAAGGTTTGGCAACCGCTTATCCGAATATCGAAGGCATTCCGTTTGCAAAAACGGAAATTGCGCGTTTCGCGAAATCGTTTATGAATATCGACGTTTCGCCGGCTTGCTGTATTCCGACTGTTGGCGGAATGCAGGGAAGTTTTGCCGCACTTCTCAGCGCGGCGCGCACCAATCCCGAAAAACCGTACACGCTGTTTATCGACCCGGGATTTCCGGTGAATAAGTCGCAGTTGCAATTATTAGGCGTTCCGCTCAAAGCCTTTGACATTCTCAATTATCGAGGCGAAAAATTGGCTGAAAAACTCGAATCGTACTTGCAAAACGGCGATATTTGTTCCATTTGCTATTCTTCGCCAAACAATCCGTCTTGGATTGCTTTTTCGGAAAAAGAATTGAAAATTATCGGCGAATTGGCAACAAAATACGATGTAATTGTGGTCGAGGATTTGGCGTATTTCGGAATGGATTTTCGCGAGCATTACGGCATTGCGGGCGTTGTGCCGTATCAGCCGACTGTTGCGCGATACACCGACAATTATATATTAATAATGTCGGCTTCAAAAATTTTCAATTATGCCGGTCAGCGAATTGGTATGATGATTATTAGCGAAACGCTTCGTACGCGCTCTTATCCGAACTTAAAAAATTATTTTACAAGCGATATTTTCGGGCATTTTATTCCTTACGGCGTGCTTTACGCCACAACTGCCGGAACTTCGCACACAGCGCAATACGCACTCGCAAGTATGCTGAAATCTGCCAACGATGGCGAAACCGATTTTGTGAAAAACCTGCACACTTACGGCGAAAAAGCCCGAAAAATGAAGCGCGCTTTTCTCGACAATGGTTTTTACATTGTTTACAACGATGAAAATGGCGATTTGGCAGACGGATTTTATTTTACTATCGCTTATCCTGATATGACGAGCGGTGAGTTAATGCGCGAATTTTTGTATTACGGATTGAGCGCGATTTCTCTATCGATTACAGGAAGCGAAAATGAAAATGGCTTGCGCATTTGTGTTTCATTCGTTCGTTTTGACCAAATTGAGGAGTTGGAGAAACGGTTGAGGTTGTTTAAATCGGCACACTAATTAACGAATTTAATGATGCGTAAAAATGAATTTTAAAAAGTTGTAAATCTAATGTTTAAGTGATATATATTCTATGACAACGAAATATCAAAAGCAACAAAAAGGTATAAAGAAGAACATAAGAAATCTGAAAATTCGACTAATCTGTTTGGATAAAAAATCAATTGTCCGTATTGTCTTGATTTTTTGTGGTATGGCTAGTTTAGGTGTCCTAATGACGGTAGATATTAAGGGTAATTTGATACGACAAAGTCCTAACTGGGCGACAACAATGGGGCAAGTGCAATCAATAGAAGTAATTACAGGAATAGAACAGACAAAAACCGGCAATCAGATTGCGACAAGAGGGCACAAAATTAAATATTACTATGTGGTTGATGGTGTCGTATATGAACAAGAAGTTTTTATTGGGAGAGGACAAAGAAATTCAGATAGGTTTATTAGCTTTATAAAGCCACTGGATAGTATAGAGATTTATTTTAAAAAGAAAAGACCTCAAAAATCCTATATCAACTTTGACATTAATCGAGTAACGAGAAATGAACGATAAACTTCCTTTGCGATAAACTAAAAGAGTTTAAATGAAATTTACCGAAACTATTGACACTAAAAATGAATGATTTAATAATTTGTAATGAAAGTTGCTGATAATAAGGATTTTGTCGTTTTCCGAAAAATGACGGTATTTTGTTGATAATTTTTTCATTTTCATTTGAATAAAAAAACCTGTTAGGTCTTGAAGACCTAACAGGTTTAAATCAAAAAAACTACACTCTATTTCTTCAACTTTTTACTCTTCTTCCGATACGCAAAGTAAAAAATCTGTGGTAACACCGTAAAACACAAAAACATATCAATCACTGTTCCACCTACAATCATAATGGCAAACGGTCGTTGAATTTCCGCACCCATTCCGCCCGACAATGCTGCGGGAAGCAATCCCATCGCGCCCATAAGCGCAATCATCAACACAGGACGAATGCGGCGACGAACAGCTTCGTCAATCGAGCCTTGCAAATCTTTGGTTTTTTGGAATAATCTTTTCATCAGTGCAATCATCAAAATCGCATCTGTTGCTGTAATTCCAAACAAAATAATGAAGCCGATACCTGCCGAAATTCCGAAAATTGTGCCTGTTGTCCACAGCATAATAAATCCGCCGACAAATCCGAAAGTCAATGCGGCAGCAGCAACCAGCGTATCTTTTACCGTTCCGAAATTCATATAAAGCAGGAACAGAATAAGCAGAATAGCAGCAGGAACAATCAGTTGAAGTTGTTTTGTGGCGCGTTGCTGACTTTCAAATTCGCCTGCCCAAACCATTTTATTTTCGGGATTCAACCTCACTTGTTCGGCAACCAGTCGTTGCGCTTCGGCAATGGTAGAACCCATATCGCGACCGCGAATGCTGAAACCGACAGCCACATAACGACTGCCTCCTTCGCGGTAAATAAACGCAGGTCCGGTAACAAATTTAATATCGGCAATTTCTTTCAGCGGAACGTGATTTTCGTCCATCGTGGGAATGAGAATATTCGCTATTCTATCTTTGCTGTCTCTGAATTCTTCTTGGTAGCGAATGATGATATCGAAAGTGCGTTCGTTTTCAAAAAATGTGCCGGCAACCGCACCGCCGATAGCCATTTCGATAACCGCCTGAGCATCAGCCATAGATACGCCGTAACGCGCCATTCGTGCTTCGTCCAAATGAATTTGCATTTCGGGCAAGCCAATGCTGCGGAATACGTTCACATCTTCGACGCCTTTGACATTTTTGATAACTGATGCCGTTTGATTGGCAAAATCCTCCAATTGGTGCAAGTCGCGACCGAAAATCTTGACTACCAACGAACTTTTGATACCCGACACAAATTCCTCTACATTATCCTGAATCGGCTGACTGAAACCAAACACAATTCCGGGATAAGCGTTGAGCATTTCCTCTATTTCGTCAATCAAATCGCTTTGTCTGATTCGGCGATTCCATTCTCGACGCGGTTTCAGTTCCAAATGAAATTCGATATTGAAAAAACCTGTTGCATCGGTGCCGTCGTTCGGGCGACCGGTTTGTGTAAGAATAAAATCTATCTCCTCGATAGTTCGCATTTTTTGTTTCATTTCTCGCGTTAGTCGTACCGCTTCATCAAGATGAATGCTGTTGGGCAAAGTGGCGCGAACGTAAATTGCACCTTCGTTCATTTTGGGAATAAATTCCGTTCCCCAATAGCTGAAACGCACAACGCAAATTGTGAGCAAGCAAATAAAAGCGATAATAGTCGCTTTTTTATAACGATTTGTGAATCGATAAGCACCGTAAATGATGTTGAAAAACGTTTGTTTTATCGGGTTTATTCTTTCGTAAGCGGGTTTTCTGCCGAGCAACAATTTACACATCACCGGAACATAAGTAAGCGAGAGAATAAGCGCACCCAAAAGTGTGAAACCAACCGTGTAAGCATAAGGTGTAAACATTTTTCCTTCCACTTTTTGGAATGTAAAAATCGGCAACAGCGCAACCAGCAAAATTAACTGTGCGAAAAATATGTTTCCTGCAACGCCCGAAGCAGCTTTTTTTATCAAGCCGTTTTTGGAGATTTTACTGTATCTTGTTCCGCCCAATTCTTGCGTTTTCGCAACCATTTTCACGAAAATAATTTCGACAACAACCATCGTTCCGCTCAGCATAAGTCCAAAATCGAGCGCACCCAACGAAATCAAATTGACTGACATATCATTAATGCGCAACATCATCATAGAAAATAAAAACGACAGCGGAATAACCGAAGCCACAATCAGCGTAGTTCGCCAATTGAACAGGAAAATGAACACGATAAGCGACACAAGGAAAATGCCCGTGAGCAAGTTTTGCATTACCGTCCGGATGGTTTTTTCGACTAAAACGGTTCTATCCATAAACGGTTCAACTCGCACGCCGGGCGGGAGAATACGCTCATTGAGTTCGTCGATTTTTACGCGCAATCGCTTGATAACTTCGCTCGGATTTTCACCGCGCAACATCAGAACAATGCCTTGAACAACGTCTTCTTCATCGTTGAAGCTCACGTGTCCTAATCGCGGTCTGGACGACACGCTCACTTCTGCCACTTGCTTGACACGAATCGGCGTGCCGCCTCTCACTTCAATCAAGATATTTTCGATATCCTCGACGCTTTCCAAAAGTCCGATTCCACGCACCACGTAGGCTTGATTTCCTCTTTTTATCATATCGCCGCCTACGTTGATATTGCTATTTTCTACCGCTTCAAATACTTCCAGCGGAGAAATTCCGTAGTTAATCAGTTTTACGGGATTTACCTTGATTTCAAAGATTTTTTCCTCGCCTCCGAAGCTCGTAATACTTGCCACGCCGGGAACGGAAAGCAATTCGCGTTCCACTACCCATTCGTTGATAGCGGCTTCCTCTCTGATATGCAAATCGCTGACGATACGATAACGAAAAATTTCGCCTGTTGCTCCTGATGGCGGTTCGATTTCGACTTCCACGCCATCGGGTAAATCTACGCTCGACAAACGTGCGTGGGCATTTTGCTGTGCAAAGAAATCATCTACATTATCCTCGAAAATTACTTCGACAGAGGATAAACCAAACAGCGAAACCGAACGTACAACTGTTTTTCTCGGAATCGTATTCATTGCTTGCATAATGGGCAAAGTAACAAATTTTTCTACTTCCTCCGCGCTTCGTCCGTGCCATTGGGCAATTACTTGCACGCGCGTATTGGTAACATCGGGATAAGCCTCTATTTTTGCATTATAGAAAGATACGCCGCCCACAACTGCAAGAATTGCGACAAGAAATAATACTAATACGTGATTGCGCAATGAAAGCGCAATAATTTTTTCAACCAACTTATGCATAATTTAGCTCCTTTCTTTTAATTCAGAATATATCAGCAACTGGTTTGTTATCACTACATTTTCACTTTCCGACAAGCCGGATGAAATATAGCTTGTGTTGTTGTTTTGCCCTTGCAGAACGACATTGCGAATGACGAAATTTTCGCGTGCTTCCTCCACAACCACAAAATATTGGTTGTCGTCAAAAATAAGCGCATCAGACGGAACGGCAATAAAATACTGCTGACTTTCATCTTTGAGCGTAACCAAAACAAACATTCCGGGTTTCAGCAACAAATCGCTGTTATCCATTCTGATTCGAGCATTCAACACGCGCTCCTCAGGGTCGAAAACGTGCGACATTGTGTTGATTGTGCCGTGAAAAACCTTGCCCGGATATGCAAATGTCGTGATTTCAACATCCATTCCTCTGCGGACAAAAAGCAGGTTGCTGGCGTGAATATTGACCGTAACCACAACCGTAGATAAATCGGCAACGGTAAAAACCGGTTCTTCACTATCGGGAGAAATCGTGCTTCCAATCGGCGCGTGTTTTTGTATGATATATCCGCTTATCGGCGCGTGAACGGTGAAAATTCCGTTTCCTCTACTTGTGCCGAAAAGCTGCATATCGGCTTGAATTCTGTTTATCTCCGCCTGAATTTGCCGTAAATTTCCTTCGGCTTCCAACAATTCTATTTCCGAAACCATATTGTCTGCAAACATCGATTGCGCGGCTCGCAATTCGCGCTCGGCAACTTTTCTTTCGGTTTCGAGCGAGATTTTCTCCGATTGAAGCGCGCTCAACTCCGTGCTTCGCATATCGAAAAGCGGTTGCCCTCTTTGTACTTTTTCGTCTAACGAAAAATAAGTTCTAACAATCACACCATCGACCAGCGGTGTGAAACTGATTATTTTGTCGGGATTAAAATCGACTTTGCCTGTCAAAGTTAATTCTTGATTTTGATTGCTCAAAACGGCTTTGACAGTTTTTACATTTTCGAGAAAGGCTTTGTGTATAATGCCGTTTTCTTCCGAATTTTCCGTTCTGTTACGATTGCAGGAGTAGAAAGTCATTGTCAATCCTGCTAAAATTATGCTGATAAATAGTTTCTTTTTCATTTTTAAATAATTTTGAATTCTGAATTTTGAATTTCGGGGTTTTGAGTTTTGAAAAGTTTGAATTTAAAATTTAGAATTCAAAATTCAAAATTTCCACTCCCACAGCATACTGCAATTCCTCAAAACTTATTTTTAAGTCTCTTTGCGCTTCGAGTATGATGTGTTTATTTTCTCGGTATGCTTCGAAAAAGTCGAGAAATTCCACAATGCCGATGTTCCTGTTGATGAAATTTCGGGTATAACTTTCCAGCATTCCATCGAGGTCAAAAATAAAATCGTCGGTAATTTGACGGTTGAAATCGTACGCCAACATATAATTTTGAAGCGCGTGAATAATTTCGTTATGTACTTCCAATTGCTTGTGTGCTTGCAATGTTTCGCTTTGCCGGATGCCGATTTTTGCCGCTCTGATATTGCCTTGGTTGCGGTCGAAAACGGGCAAATCCATACTCACGCCAAAACCGACAAAATTGTGAACAATATTATCGGCACGGTTGAACACTGCACTCAACGCAATATCCGGAACTCGTTGCGCGCGCTCGTAACGCAAGGATTTTTCAAAAAACTCCCTTTGAAATCTCGCTTCAATCAAGTCGGGGCGATGCAAATCGGCAAGGTCGAGCAAATCGGCAAACGAAAGTTCCGTTGGCGATTTCCTGTTTCGTTCCGTTGCTGTTATCACAATATGCACCGGTGTAGATATGTTCAACAGCACTTTTAAATCGCGTTGCTGTTGGTTCATTTCTCGTTGCATTTCGTTTATTTCCGAGCGTAGTTCGAGCAATGAGGCTTGCAGCCGCATCAGTTCGCTTGCCGAAACATTTCCTTGCGCTACTTGATTTCGCTGATTGGCAATGAGTGCTTCGAGGCTTGTGCGCTGTTTTTCGAGTATTTTTCGATATTCTTGCAAAAACAGCATTTCGGCACAGATATTACGCAGTTCAACTTTCAGACTGCGGAGTAGTTCCTCGAAATGCAGCGCGGCAATATCGCGCGAAACCCGTTCCATTTCTACCAATTTACGCCGTTTTCCGCCCAAGAGAATTACCTGTTCGATGCCGATAGCAAATTGAGTGTTCCGTCCAAACGACGAACCAAACAACGGCGGAACAATTTCGTCCTCGCCATCTCGCTGTCTTTCTGTCAGCCAGAGATTTACGTCTTCAAAAACAAATGTCGGATTAGGCCACAATCTTGCCTGCATAATTTCTGCTTCGGCAATATCAATATTCAGCCTTTCGGCAATTAGTTCCAAATTTTGTCTGATAAAAAAGTCTTCGGCTTGCGCCATAGATATATGTATGGTGTCGGTTTGTGCTGTAATGTTTTTGCACATAAGCAAGCACACACCTATACACACCAAGGGTTTGATGAATATATTCATTTTTAATTAGTTTGTAGTTTGCAGAGTGGAGAGTGCAGATTTTTAGAGTTCAATTTTTTGAGTTTGCAAAACAAGAACATAAAATATAGTTTGCAATTGCACTCTACACTCTGTTACTCTGTACTCTAAAAAAAAATCTACACTCTATTTTCTGGTGGTTGGTCAATTTGGAAGCAAAAATCTTTTGTGAGGAGATTTTCATTGTTTGAAAATCTTTTGTTTATGTTTTTCGAAAACAAGCTTGCCGGTTCAAAATCTTGTGCGTTTGAAAAATCGTGCTGAAAATTTTTCACAAAATTGCTGTCGGTTTGCAAGTCGCCATCCTCGTCAATATCGTTACATTCGCCCGTAATGAGTTGCCAAGCCAACTCAATAACGCTGTTAATTTCTCTGCTTCCCTGATTTTCCAACTCGTGAGCAGAGGAAATAAACAAACCTCGGTTGATGTATATCAACGTCAACAAAATAACTATTGAGTATTTTACAAATGGTTTTTGCATTTCTACTTGCTTTATACGAGGGTGCAAAGGTAGTAAAAAAAATAGTGTGCTGAATGATAAAGATTATTAGAAATGTATTAAATCTTTTAAGGGGATTGCGGGTCAAGCCCGCAATGACGCGTAAGAGTAGACGTGCAACAAGTACTTTTATCGTGTGGTAATTGAATTAGGCAAGCCACGCGAAAGGATTCGCGCGGGAGCGGGGGATTTGTTGAGACTTATATCTTTTTTATCGCCTATTTTGAACATTAAGCCCTGAATTAAAACAACTTACAAAGTTAAAGTTGTCTTGAACCAAAAATAAAATACTTGAGGTTGGTAATATTAAAACTACTAGGGAACTCAAAACAAAAAAGCTATATTTGTTTAGCAATACCGATTTCTAATACTTATAATTCATTTCTATTTTTTTCTTAAAACTTCATCCCACAGAAGCCACATCAAGAAAATCACGCCGTAGAATGTGTATTTAAAAAGAAAATCGTGCAAGAAATGAAACCATTCGGGGTAATTTTTTGTCATTGCTACAATAATAGTCATCCGAAAAAGATTGAACAGGTGAACAACCAAAAGTCCTAACGGAATATACCACAACTTGTTTTTCCAACTTCCGCGCGTAAAAGCAATGATACAGAAAAAAATATAGGCTTGTTTGATAGCTGTGCATCCCCAAATAATGCGAACTGCGTTTCTGTTTTCAAAAATTAAAATATTGTTGCGCTGCATCACATCCGAGCCGAAAAAAAACAGCACTTCGGATATGGCGTAAGAAAGATGTTGCACCATAAAATTGAACGGTGCGGAAATATCTATTCCGAAAAAAGTTACCAAAACATCCGATTCGTCGCCCGATACCGCGAATTTCCAAAAATAATTGGAAGCAAACAGAATGATGACAAAATAGATAATTCCTTTGAAAGGCTCTAATTTTTTATTCCAATTTATTAGTAACTCGCGCATACGGCACATCGGTAAGACTTGAAAAGTCGTTGTTCAAATATTTAAAATAACCCGCTATCGCAACCATAACAGCATTGTCGGTGGTAAATGCAAAGGGCGGAATGTAAATTTCCCAATCGTATTTTTTGCCGTAATCGTGAAAAGCCTGCCGAAGTCCCGAATTGGCTGAAACTCCGCCTGCAACCGCTACTTGATTTACTTTCAAATCGGTAGCTGCTTTCAAAAGTTTTTTCATTAAAACATCAACAATGGTCGTTTGCAGTGAAGCACACAAATCGGCTTGATTTTCGGTAATAAAATCGGGATTTTTCTTTATTTCGTCGCGCAAAAGATACAAAAACGAAGTTTTCAATCCGCTGAAACTGTAATCGTAATCGGCAATATTCGGCTTGTTCAGTTTAAATTTCGGAGTTCCTTCTTTTGCCAATTTATCAACGTGCGGACCGCCCGGATACGGCAAACCCATCACTTTTGCACACTTATCAAAGGCTTCGCCTGCGGCATCGTCAATCGTCTGCCCGATAACTTCCATATCGTCGTAATCGTGTACAACGATAATTTGCGAATTTCCACCCGAAACGAGCAAACACAAAAACGGAAATTTCGGAAAACGCTCGTCAGATTTCCCCTCGCTGATAAAATGCGCCAAAACGTGCGCTTGCAAATGATTTACGTCAATCAGCGGAATATCCAAGGCTTGCGCAAATCCTTTTGCAAACGAAGTTCCGACCAAGAGCGAGCCGAGCAATCCCGGTCCGCGCGTATAAGCAATTGCGCTCAAATCTGATTTTTCAACATTCGCTTTTTTCAAGGCTTCGTGAACCACCGGAATAATATTTTGCTGATGCGCGCGCGATGCCAATTCGGGAACAACACCGCCGTAATTTGCGTGAACAGTCTGATTTGCAATAACATTCGACAGCATAACGCCATCGCAAAGTACCGCCGCCGAAGTGTCATCGCACGAGGATTCAATTCCGAGAATTATGATGTTTTTTTTGTCTGAAATCACTGTTGGTTATTTTTTTGCAAATGCAAAGATATTACAAGATTACAAGATTACAAAAATTTAGAGTCTATTTTAAATCCAATTTTTAATTTGGTTTGCCCCGTGAGGATTATTCAAGTTGTCCTCTTACGGAGGAATTTTGCCGTTCTCTGCGTTACCAGAAAAAAATTGCACACTTTTTGCTGTCAGATTTTCGAGTTAAGAAATAATTGTTCTAATTTTGCAAGATAAAGTTCAGAAGCATAAAAAAATGGCTTAAAATATCCGGATTCATTGTCGGCGGAATTGTAATTTTTTTCGCTGCAATTTTTATGCTCTTACAAATCGGCGGAGTACAGCAACTTATTGTCCGAGCTGTAACAAACGGCATTTCGGAGCGAGTGAACGCCGAAGTCAGCATCGGTAAGGTAGAATATCGATTTTTCAACACCATTTCGTTGCACGATGTTTATGTAGAGGATTTACAGCAAGATACATTGCTTCATATCGGCAAACTGAATGCGAAGTTTAACTTTTTCCGCCTTTTCAGAGGACAAATTATTATTTATTCTGCGGCTTTTAACGAGTTGTACGGCAATTTGACGATAAATGAAGTGGGCGAAAATAATTTCAATTTTCTGATTGAAGCATTTTCGCGACCGCCGAGCGACAAACCAAAACCGCCAAGCGAACTCGAATTCAACATTCGGCAGTTGAAAGTGGTTAATTCCGAAATTCGTTTCAACAATTTTAAAAATCAAAAACACGATTTTCAAGACGAAAATTCGGACGAAAAAATGAATTTCAACCGCTTGCATTTCAAGAATATAAATGCAGTTTTTGCATTTGATATGTTCCGGCAAGATTCGTTGAACTTTCGGATAAAAAGTTTTGATGCAGAGGAAAAATCGGGATTTCAACTCACTAATTTACAGACTGCTATCACTGCTTCAAACACAAAAATCAGTATGCCCGATTTCAGCGTGATACTGCCCAATTCGTATTTGAAAATAAGCGATGTTACGCTGACGTACGACAGTCTTTCCGATTTCAGCAATTTTGCCGAAAACGTTCATTTGAGTGGAAATCTGCACTCTACTTACGTGAATTTGGACGATGTAAGCGCGCTTGTTCCGGCGTTCAGAAATATGGAATCTGTCGTTACGCTCGATACTTCGATTGATGGTTTGCTTTCCAACCTGAATGTGCGAGGAATAAACGTTCAATACGGCGAATCGTTTGTTCTCAGCGGCAATTTAAGTTTGAGCGGATTGCCCGATTTGGAGCAGACTTTTGTTTTTGGCGATTTGAAAGAATTGCGTTTTAATGCCGACGACACCGAAAAATTTATTGCCGATTTGATGCAAGAGCCTTTCACGCTTCCGCAAGAAGTGAGGCAATTGGGAGTGATTCGGTACAGAGGAAATATTGCCGGATTTTTAAGTAACTTGGTAATATTCGGCAATTTGCAAACCGATATTGGCAGTGTTTCTACTGATATTTTGGTGCAATTTGCAAACAATTTTCAAGATATTCATTACGAAGGAACGCTTCGTTCGGATGGTTTGAATTTGGGAAAATTGCTGATGAGCGAAAATTTTGGAAATATCGCTTTTTACTTCAACACAACCGGCTCGCAAAAAGCAAACGCACCACTTCAAGGAACGATTGACGCGAGTGTGTCGGAATTTTGGTTGTACAACTACAATTATCAAGATATTCGTTTCAGCGGAGTGTACGACGGAACAGGATTTACGGGAAATTTGGTGCTCAAAGACGAAAATATCAATTTGGTTTTCAACGGGTTAATTGATTTAACGCAACAACTTCCGATTTTTGATTTCGAGCTGAATGTACGCGATGCCAATCTCTACGCGCTCAATTTGACCGAAAGATACACCGAATCCTTGCTTTCGTTCGACGGACGTACGAATATGACCGGAAATTCGCTCGACAATATCAACGGTTTCTTTCATTTTGACGACATTGTTTTTACCAGCGGTGAGCGAATGCTCAATTTAGGACAAATCCATTTTCTGTCGCGTACCGAACGCGATTACACCAATTTCTCGATACGTTCGAGATATTTAAACGGCTATATTTCAGGAAATTTTAAATACAGTCAGCTTGCGGCAGTTTCGACACAAGCACTTCAAAAATATATTCCTTCGCTCGATTTGAGAACGACGAGAACTCCGCTTACAAGCGAAGTCAATCTTGATTTAACGATTTCAAACACCGACGAACTTTCCTACATTTTAGACCTTCCGTACAAATTGGGCGAAGCGGTAAGAATAAACGGTCAGATAAACCGAATGGAAAATATTGTTACTGTTCTTGTGTCTGCACCGACTTTGACTTGGGGAAAAACGCAATTTCGCAACACCGATTTATTTCTTTGGGGCGAGGACGATGTACTCGAATTTCGTGCCGAAACAAGCATTCCGACCAACGGCGATTTTTGGAATCTCGCACTGAATGCAACCGCTCAGTCGGACACGCTGAGTGCCAATTTCGAATGGGACAACCGACTGCAAATGAATACTGTAGGCGAATTCAGAACATCGACCACTTTTTTGCGCGACAGCAAAAACGGAATTATTTCCAATGTAGAAATTTTGCCGTCGGAAATTTTTATTGCCGATTCGTTGTGGCGTGTTAAAGCAAGCGCAGTTCGATTGGAAAAAGATTCTATTCGTATCGACGATTTTCGCCTTGGCAACGAACATCAGTACTTGGTTCTCGACGGAATTCTTTCAAAAAACCGACACGATAGTTTGAGAGTAGAGTTGCAAAACATCGATTTAGCATTTATTTCGATGCTGACCAATATGGATGGTTTCAGCTTTGGGGGATTTGCAACCGGAAAATCATTGATTTTCAGCACACTCGAACAGCCTGTTTTTGATGCAACGCTCGCCGTAGAGGAGGTAAAACTCAACAATACCCGAATAGGCGATGCTGCCATTTTTGCCACTTGGGATTCGATGAACGAAAAAATTCACGCCATTGTTTCGATACAAGATGGCAACGAAATAATCGCACTCGCACATTGTACGTACAAGGTGTCGAACAATTTTCTCGATATTTTTCTCGATGCCAACCGAGTTAGTTTGGACTTTTTGTCGCAATATTACCGCGATGTACTACCCAATACAACAGGTTTTGTATCGGGACAAATGCGAATTGGCGGTACGCTCGACGAAGTTCGTTTCGACGGCAGGATGAAAGTGAGCGACGGACAAGTTACAGTCGGCTTGCTCGGCGCAACTTACACATTCAACGATTCGGTTATAATGACGCCAAATTCAATCGAATTTCCGAATTTGACACTCTTTGATGAAAGAGGAAACAGAGTTAGAATGAATGGAAGTCTGACGCACGACGGAACTTTCAGTGATTTTAGATATGAACTTGATATTCAAACCGCCAACGCGCAAGTGGTAAATTTAGAGCCGGGCGAAAACGACCTCTTTTTCGGCGAAGCCTTTGCCAACGCAAATGTAAGAATTACCGGAAACGAGGATGTTGTTGATATTCGAGTGGTTGCTGCAACAAGACCGGGAACAAGACTTTTTATCAAAACAAACGAATCGAACGAAGCAACCGATGCCGGATTTATCCGTTTTGTCAATCACAATATGTATGAAATACCGTTGCAAACAGCGCGCAACAATGGAAGAAATCAAGACACAGGCACAACCGTCAGACTGAGTTTACAAATTGAAGCAACGCCTGCCGCCGAAATCGGATTAATTATCGACCCGATTGGCGGCGATATGATTTCTGCCAGAGGAAGCGGAAATATCCGCATCGAATATAATTCAAATCAAGCCGAAGCACGAATGCACGGTTCGTACACCATCGAAAGCGGAAGTTATGCGTTTTCTTTGCAAGATGGCTTGTTTCGAAAAAATTTCAGAATAGAAGAGGGAAGCAGTGTTTTTTGGACAGGAAGTCCGACCGATGCGCAAGTTAATATTCGAGCCATTTACGCACTCACGGCTTCGCTTCGCGATTTGCTCGACGAAAATTTGTTGAGTGCTGTTCAAGGTACTCGATTCACTGTTCCTGTGCATTGCGTTTTGATATTGACCGGCGATTTGATGTCGCCATCCATCGCGTTTGATATTGTTTTGCCCGCAAGCGACGAGGGAATACGACAAGTAGTGCGCAGTGTAATTAACACCGAAGAAATGATGACGACGCAAATTCTGCATCTGCTTTTGTTCAACAAATTTTTTATGCCCAACCAGCAAAACATGATGGGCGGTTTTAGCGGAAATGAATTTGCATCGTTCCTCACAGCAACAGTTAGTTCGCAACTCAACAATCTTATTTCGCAAGTTTCGACAAATAATGCGCTTTCGCTCGGATTTGATATGCGCCGAATAAACGAAATGGATATGGAATACCAAATCGATTTACTATTCCGTCCGAACGACCGTTGGATTTTCAGCGGAAATTTTGGTTACAGAGAAAGTAGTTTCCAAAATATCGACAATTTCAATCCGTATATTACCGATATCGATATTGAATATCTATTGACCGAATCGGGACAGCTGCGTTTGAGGTTTTACAATCACACCATCGACCGAATGATGCAACTTCGCGATGCAAGAAGCACGCAAGGTCTTGGAGTTGTGTATCGCGAAAGTTTTAACACCGTGGGCGATATGTTCCGTCATTATTGGCGACTTATAACAGGACAAAGAAACAGAAACAGAGAAGAAAATGAAGAAAGTGAAAGTACTTAGCATTATTGCAATCGTATTGTTTGCAATGCAACCGTTGCAATCGCAAAACATTGAACATTTTTACGTCGGAATGCCCAATGTTTTAAATCCAATTCTTACACAGCAACAACGCTTCGAGTTGCTCGAATTTTTCAAAGCCGATATGGGCGACAGCATCACAAACCGCTTTGGAACACAAACACGCATTTTAGCGTTGGACACGCTTAATAATCACATTCTCACTCAAAACACCGACATTTCAACTTTTGAAATGAAAATGATTGTTGCAAATGCCGACACAATTATCGGCATTATCCGCACTGTTTGCGCTCCGATATGCCAATCGACTATCGAATTTTACAACACGCGTTGGAAAAAACGCGAAAACATACAATTTACCTTTCCCGAAGCCGCAGAGTGGATAAATGCCGAAAAATTAAAAGAATCGGGATTTAACCCTGAAAATGTACGAAATGCTTTAAATACAAGTTTTATTTCCTTGTCGTTCAATCCCGAAACAAGCGAAATCCGCGCGACAAACAACAGCCTCGAATTTCTCGACGAAAGAGAACGCGAAAAAATTACTCCGCTGATGAATGAAGATGCTTTTGTTTATCGGTATGAAAGAGGGAAGTGGGTGAGATAGGGCGAAATTGTAAGGGCGAATTGCATTCGCCCAAAGAACTGATTTTCAAAATTTCCCTTAGTACCAAAAACTATACACACAAAAAATCCCTTATTCTATTATTTTGCTGAAAATAAGGAAATAAGGGATTTTTTTAGAAAACCACAATTGCTACTAAGGGTTTAACTTTCTACCTTTTCACAATTTTCACAATCTTTTCATTCACTTTCACGAGATACATACCTGCCGACAAATGACCGACCGAAATTTGCTCATTTGGCGAAACCACTTGTTGCAATACAATTCTACCGTTTAAATCCGTTATTTTTACAAGCGTATTTTCTGTAATACCACCGATTTGGAAACTGCCGAAAACAGGATTTGGGAAAACGAATATCTGTGCGGTGCTTACTTCTTTTCCGGCTGTTGCTATTGTTCCTGTATTAAATCCGTTCCATACATCGGCATTGTTGTAATCATTTTCCGATGCAGCAGGCGTGTACAAAATAACATTCGATTTATCAACGCCATCAAAAGCACTTGGGTCAACAGTTGGCGGAGTTTCTGCATAAATAATGATTTCTGTCAAACCTGTACAGCCGGCAAATGCACCGCTTCCGATATTTTCTACCGAACTCGCAATAGACACAGACTGCAAGCTTTCACAACCTGCAAAAGCATTGTTTCCGATAGTTGTAACGCCTTGCTCAATTATTACGGAAGTAAGCATATCACAAAAACCTGCCCAAGGCGCGATGTTTTCGTCTGCCGAGCGAGTAGAACGAGTTGAAGCAGAAGCAAAATCGGGCATTGCGCCAAAACCTCTGATTATGAGCGTACCATCTGTACAAAGCAACCAAGCAAGATTTCCGATTGTGCCTTGTTCAATAATTTCACAATCAACAGTTATTATTGTGGTATAGTTTAAGTTGAGCGTACCGCTTAATGCAAAATTTGGATTACCTATTGCCTCTACCGTAAATGGTGACCAAGAAATCGTATTGCTCGTACTTGTAAGTGTGCCGTCGAAATAAGATAAACCCGAAACAAGTTCTGTCGGATTGTTTAACTCAACAGCAACACTGTAATTATCATTTGCACCTCTCAAAGTAAGTGTGGAAGTTTGATTATATCCTCTGAAATTCCAATTACCATCGTGTCCTGTCAATTCAAGCGTATCCAATCCAATAATTCCAGTCAAATCAAGCGAAGTTAGTTGATTGTTGTAGCACCACAATTCCCGAAGATTAGTTCCCGACACGTTGAGCGAAGTGAGTTGATTGCTCGCAACGCCCAACGCTCGGAGGTTGTTCAAACCCGATACATCAAGCGAAGTAAGTTGATTTTGCCAAAGGTGCAATTCTTGAATACTGTTAGGTAAAGCCGACGCGTCAAACGAAATGATTTGATTGCCTCCCCAGTGCAGCACTTCGAGATTATTTAAACTTGACATATCAAGTGAAGTGATTTGATTCCAACTAATACTCAAATTACGTAGATTAACCAAGTCTGATATGTCGAGCGAAGTAAGCTGATTGTCCCAAACCCACAAATTTCTAAGATTTACCAATCCTGATAAACCAAGCGAAGTAAGTTGATTTCTACTGCTTTCCAAAGTATAAAGATTAGCCAAACCCGATAAATCAAGCGAAGTAAGTCGATTGCCTCCGACAGACAAATCTACGAGATTAGTTAAGCCTGACACATCAAGCGAAGTAAGTTGATTGCCTCCGACAGACAAATCTACAAGATTAGTCAATCCCGAAACATTGAGTGAAGCAAGTTGATTATCCCAAGCACCCAAAGTATGGAGGTTAGTCAAGTTCGACGCATCAAGCGAAATCAATTGATTGCCGTCAACATACAAAGTTTCAAGATTAATTAAGTCTGAAACATCAAGCCAAGTCAGTCGATTGGATGCACATCCAAGCCATCTAAGGTTGATTAAACCCGATAAATCAAGCGAATCCAATTGATTCTGACGACAATACAAATATCGCAAATTGGTCAATCCCGATACATTGAGCGAAGTTAATTGATTGTTGCGACACCACAATTCTACAAGATTACTTAACATTGAAACATCAAGTGAGGTCAATTGATTGCCGTCTGCGTGCAAAAATGTGAGATTAGAAAAAAAATGTATTCCTGTTAAATCAGTTATATTCCACCAAGCAACATTAATGCTTGTTATGTTTTCAATTTCCGCTTCGGTGATATAACCTTTGCTTCCCCAAGTTTGCATCAAAAGCCAAGCTCTGAAATTTGCACAGGGGAAATTTGTTTCGCTTATTTGCACGTTAGCTAAATTTTCAATTTCTATTGCCTCAATCTGAAAATCTTGCCAAACAGGTGTTTGTCGGTAGAGTTCAACCGATTGTGCAGGAACGTGTAAAATTACGGAATCTGTATTTATCCTGTTAAAAGCACTACTTTCCAAAGTCGGTGGAGTTAAAGCATAGATAGTAATAGAAATTAAACTTGTAGTGCAAAAAGCAGAAAATCCAATACTTTTAACATTATTTCCAATACTCACTGAGTTCAAGTTGGTAGAGTGTGTAAACAAACTATCTGCGATAACAGTTAAACCGCTACCTATGTTTATAGAGGTTAAACTTTTGCAACCAACAAACGCAGCACCTTCAATATTTGTAACATTGTCGGGAATGTTTATTGAAGTTAAGCCGGAATGACTGAACGCTTGCCAGCCTATTGAGGTAACGCTATTGGGAATATCAATTGAAGTCAGAGAAATACAACCACTAAATGCTCTGCTTCCGATTGTTGTTACGCTATTAAAAATATGCACCGAAGCTAAGGTGGTATTTCCAGTAAATGCATTATCGCCTATCGAAGTTACACCTTCTTTTATTACAACTGTTCTAATAACATCTTGATAAAGTTGCCAAGCAGGGTTGCTCCAACCCCAGTTTTCCATATCGCCACTTCCGCTAATAGTCAAAACACTATCAGAAGTTAAGACCCAAGTCAGATTATCGCCTTGCACACCGAATGTTCCTTGGTCAATAATTGTTTGCGCCACTGCGCCGTTCACTGTCAAAATGCCTAATAATAAGGCAAAAGTAATTTGTTTCATTTTTGTTTGGCGATTAGCCTTGTACATCGCGAGGTTTTTTGTGGTTTATAAATTGTTTTTGTTTGTTGATTTTTTCGGGCAAAAAAATAGCGCGGAAACAACCTATCTGCTTTCAGGTTTCCACGCCTATTACTACTAATAAGTCGTTCCACGCCGTATACACGGCGTTTCGCTAAACTCTTGTAGTAATTAACTCAAAAATGAGTTAAATTGTGGAAAAATGAAAGCAAGAATAACAGCAATTCGCTATTTTTTCAATATGTAATTTTTTATGGCACATTTTTGCGCCGTTTTTTATATCATAAGTTTTGAATTATAGTTTTTACAGTAGCAATGCACCTGCTATAATACGATGTATATAAACGAAATCGTTGTGAATGGTGTAAATGATTGCCATTTTTTTATAATTTACACGGCGTACATTTGTGCCGAATTGAAGCAAAAAGCGACTATCTCTTACCGCATTGCGTTCGGGATATTGTTTTAATTTTTCTATTTCAGCACGCAGTTCGCGAATATATTTTTCCGCTGTCATCGGCATACCATACAAATGAGTTATTGCATAAGCCAACTCGTGCAAATCGTTGCGTGCTTCCTGCGAGTATTCTATGTAATGCATATTTTACTTGCTTTTGATTGGCACACCATAATGTTTAGTCAAAATTTCCTCAACCTCTTTCCAAACTTGGTCGTGGGTATAAGTTTTCCTCTCCGCTATTTCTATCGGCAACGGATATTCCATTTTTACGGCTCGCCTGTTTTCAATTTCTCGAACAATTTTGCGCCCCGATGGTCGTGATATATCAATATGTGCGATTGCTGTTGCGCTCATAATTTTATTGTTAATTTTTTCGCCCACAAATATAGGCAATTTTTCTTTAAACGCGAAAAGTAAAACCCTTTCGCCCTTTCGTGCTTAATACTGCGTCATCATTCGCTCCACTTCCTCATTAATCAAACTTGCAAATTCCGCCACTTTCATTGAGCCTTTGTCGCCTTCGCTTTGTCGACGAACGGAAACTTCGCCGTTTTCGGCTTCTTTTTCGCCCACAATCAACATATACGGAATGCGTTTCAACTCGTTATCGCGGATTTTGCGACCGATTTTTTCGTTGCGGTCGTCCACAATTACGCGGATATTTTTGTCCGACAATTCTTTTGCGGTTTGGTGCGCGTAATCGTTAAATTTTTCGCTGATTGGTAGAATTGCTACTTGGTCGGGCGTGAGCCACAGCGGAAATTTTCCGGCAGTATGTTCAATCAGCACGGCAACAAATCGCTCCAACGAGCCGAACGGTGCGCGGTGAATCATTATCGGACGGTGTTTTTTGTCGTCCTCGCCCGTGTATTCCAACTCGAAACGTTCGGGCAAATTGTAATCCACCTGAATTGTTCCCAACTGCCAACGGCGACCGAGCGCATCTTTCACCATAAAATCGAGTTTTGGACCGTAAAAAGCCGCTTCGCCCAATTCTACGCGCGCTTTCAAGCCTTTTTCCTCGCAGGCTTCGATAATGGCGCGTTCCGATTTTTCCCAATTTTCGTCAGAGCCGATATATTTTTCGGTATTATTTGGGTCGCGAAGTGAAATTTGCGCTTCAAAATTCTCAAAATCCAATGCTTTGAAAATGATAAAAATAATATCAACCACTTTCAAAAATTCGTCTTTCAATTGGTCGGGACGACAGAAAATATGTGCGTCATCTTGCGTAAAACTGCGCACACGCGTCAATCCGTGCAATTCGCCGCTTTGCTCGTAGCGATAAACCGTTCCGAACTCGGCAAAACGCACAGGCAAATCTTTGTACGAGCGCGGTTTGAATTTGTAAACCTCACAATGATGCGGACAATTCATCGGTTTGAGCAAATATTCCTCGCCTTCCTCCGGCGTGTGAATGGGCTGAAACGAATCTTTGCCATATTTGGCGTAATGTCCCGAAAGCACATAAAGTTGCTTGTTGCCGATATGCGGCGTGATAATTTGCTCATAATCAAAGCGTCGTTGGATTTTTTTCAAAAAATCCTCCAAACGCAAACGCAATTCCGTTCCGCGCGGAAGCCACATCGGCAAACCTTTCCCAACGGTTTCGGAAAACATATACAATTCTAATTCTCTGCCGATTTTGCGGTGGTCGCGCTTTTTGGCTTCCTCTAATAAAACGAGATAATCGTCGAGCATTTTCTTTTTCGGGAACGAAATTCCGTAAATTCGCGTGAGCATCTTTCGGTTTTCGTCGCCACGCCAATACGCACCTGCAACGCTCAACAGCTTGATTGCCTTGATAAAACCTGTATCGGGCAAATGCGCACCGCGACACAAATCGGTGAAATTTCCTTGCGAATAAAGCGTAATTGTTCCGTCGGCAAGTTCGCTGATAAGTTCGGTTTTATACTCGTCGCCTTTCGCGCCGAAAAGTTTCAACGCATCTTCTTTGCTGATTTCGGAACGGCAGATTTTTTCTTTTTTCGCCGCCAATTCTACCATTTTTGCTTCGATAGCGGGCAAATCCGCTTCGCGAATTATCACGCCATCGCCCGGGTCAATATCGTAGTAAAATCCGTTTTCTATCGCAGGACCGATGCCGAATTTCGTTGCCGGATACAACTCCTGCAAAGCCTCAGCCAGCAAGTGTGCCGAACTGTGCCAATAGGTTTCTTTGGCTTCGTCGTCGTCCCATTTGTGCAATTTCACGGTCGCATCGTGTTCGATTGGGCGCGATAAATCCCAAGTTTCATCGTTTACACTAACCGCCAAAACTTCTTGCGCCAAGCGCGAACTGATACTTTCTGCAATTTGCAGTCCGGTAGTGCCTTTGGCAAATTCGCGCACCGAACCGTCGGGGAATGTTATTTTAATCATAATTTTTGAACCTTACAAGTGGTTTTTTATTTTGTTGATTTTTTATCTTTTGCTTTTTTAAAAAGATGCGCAAAGATACGGTTTTTTGTTGGAAAAATAAATGAGAGGGTATTTTGAAAATTTTAATCAATGGATTTTTGTGATATTTTTTTGAAAAACACAAATACATTTTTAATTAACATAGTTTAGCAAATGAGGGGGGGGTGAAATTTAGAATTATTATATATCTTTGCAAGCAAAATCAAGATAGGATAAACTTGCGAAACTATCGAAAATAAAAGAGCAAGGAAAAATAACTTAAACCAACTTTTGTCTGTGAAAAGGCGCAGACGTTAAACAAAAAATAATATGAAAAAGTATTTTAAATTAACCGCAGTTTTATTGGCACTATGCCTAAGTTTTTCTTCTTGCGAAGACAAAGTTAATGATGTAGATGCTATTATTGGTAAATGGCAAATATTTGAATTGATAGAAGAAACAGCCGATGGCGTAAGAACTGTGTATAATATCAATACCATTGGCGATGACACAAGTTTTGCCTGTGAATTTGAAACATTGTTTGAATTCAGAAGTAATGGTGAGTTCGTACATACAAGAATGTGCGGAGACGGTAATACTTTTACAACTACGTGGCAACGTGATGGAAACAGATTGTTATTCAATAACGTCAATAATCTTGTCATTATTTCTCTCACAGATACAGAACTTAAAGTGGAAGATGTTAATCTCGTGGAGGAAGGGGAAAGATATATAATGAGGCTCAGACGACTGTAAATAATTTCTCCAAATAAAAAAAGGGAAAAATCTTAGCAATTTTACCCTTTTTTATTTTATGAAAAGACTTCTGTTAAGTTCTCAAAACTTTGAAATTTAAAAATTTTCTCATTTGTTTGTTTTTAAGTTTGTGAAAAAGTTATGCAAAGATACGGATTTTTGTTGATTTTTGATTTTAGACCTGTTAAGTTTTCAAAACTTAACAGGTCTGCAGGTCGGTCTGTTGGTGTTTTCTGTTAGGGATTATTCTATATCGTCTTCTATACTGTCATTGTTGTGAACATAATGGTAGTTTTCTTTATCTTCAAACCATTTTAAAACTTCTTTCTTTTTCAGTTTTGTTACTTTTTCTTCTATAATTTTGCCGTAACTACTCCAACGGTAGTCTTTGAAATCTATTTCGAAGCCGTGATGTAAAGGATTTCTGTGAATATAAATTACAGCCTGTTGCAAATACAACAAACTTGTAATTTCTTTACGTTTGAAAATTTCTCTAAATAGACTTCCGCTTCTACCTATTTGTTTGTTAATGGATTTAGAATAAGACATAAAAAACAAACGAAACTGATTGCTGATAAATTGGGAGTACGATTCAAGCCTGTTAAATCTTTGAGAACTAACAGGTTTATGGTAAAATGCAGCAATCTTTTCTTTTGTTTTTTCGTCTAATTCTGCTAAAGGTTTAATTCTTATCAACAAATGGTAATGATTAGGCATCAGACAAAATGCGTACAATTCCACAAAGTCGGATAAATAATAATCTAACTTTTGTAAAAAATAAGTGTAGTTTCCTTCATTGTAGAAAATATTTTCGCCATTATTGCCTTGATTATAGATGTGATAAAACTTGCCTTCTTCCAGTGGTAATAAGTATCTATTCATAGTGAATTTGTTTTACGAAAGACCTGTTAAGTCTTTAAGACTTAACAGGTCTAATAATAAAAAAGAATTTTACTCCTCCAGCAAAATTTCCATAATCGTAACCGCTGCTTTGGCAACCGAAGTTCCGGGTCCAAAAACAGCCGCAACGCCTGCTTTATAAAGATAATCATAATCTTGCGCGGGAATTACACCGCCGGCAATGACGAGAATATCCTCGCGACCGAGTTTTTTCAACTCGTCAATCACTTGCGGCACAAGCGTTTTGTGTCCTGCCGCGAGCGACGAAACGCCGAGAACATTCACATCGTTTTCAACCGCTTGTTTGGCGGCTTCGGCGGGCGTTTGGAATAATGGTCCCATATCCACGTCAAATCCGCAGTCGGCATAACCTGTCGCTACTACTTTTGCTCCGCGGTCGTGTCCGTCTTGCCCCATTTTGGCAATCATAATGCGCGGTTGGCGACCTTCTTTTTTGGCGAACTCGGCTGTTAAATCGCAAGCCTTTTGGAAGTCCGCATCTTGTTTAGTTTCACTTGAATACACGCCTGAGATTGTTCTAATTGTTGCTTTATATCTGCCTGCAACTGCTTCGCAAGCATCTGAAATTTCTCCCAAACTTGCACGAACACGAGCGGCTTCAACCGCGAGTTCCAACAAGTTGCCTTTGCCTGTTTTTGCACATTCGGTAATCGCTTCGAGAGCGCGTTTTACATCGGCTTCGTTGCGATTGGCGCGAAGTTGCTTCAAACGTTCAATTTGCTGTGCGCGAACTGCCGTATTATCCACTTCAAGAATATCAATCGGGTCTTCTTTTTCGAGGCGATATTTGTTCACGCCAACGATTGTTTGTGCACCTGAGTCAATCCTTGCTTGTGTTCTTGCCGCCGCTTCTTCGATACGCATTTTTGGAATACCTGTTTCGATTGCCGCTGCCATTCCGCCAAGTTTTTCAACTTCTTCAATCAGCGCCCACGCTTTTTCTGCCAACTCATTTGTCAGATTTTCAACATAATACGAACCTGCCCAAGGGTCAACTTCTTTTGTAATATACGTTTCTTCTTGAATGTAAATCTGCGTGTTGCGGGCAATTCGCGCCGAAAAGTCGGTTGGAAGTGCGATTGCTTCGTCAAGCGCGTTGGTGTGTAGCGATTGCGTGTGTCCGAGAGCCGCGCCCATTGCTTCGACACAAGTTCTGCCGACATTATTAAATGGGTCTTGCTCGGTAAGCGACCAACCCGAAGTTTGCGAGTGCGTGCGCAACGCCAAAGATTTCGGGTTTTTCGGATTAAATTGTTTCACGATTTTTGCCCAAAGCATACGAGCGGCGCGCATTTTGGCGATTTCCATAAAATGATTCATTCCGATTGCCCAGAAAAACGACAAACGCGGTGCAAAAGTGTCAATATTCATTCCCGCATTTACGCCCGCGCGAAGGTATTCCAAACCATCTGCCAGCGTGTAAGCCAACTCAATATCAGCCGTTGCGCCTGCTTCCTGCATATGATAACCCGAAATCGAAATCGAATTGAATTTCGGCATATTTTTGGAAGTATATTCAAAAATATCGGCAATAATTTTCATCGAAAATTTAGGCGGATAAATGTAAGTATTTCGCACCATAAATTCTTTGAGAATGTCGTTTTGGATAGTTCCAGCCATTTCTTCGAGTTTCGCACCTTGCTCCAAACCTGCATTGATATAAAATGCCAAAACGGGCAAAACCGCGCCGTTCATCGTCATCGAAACAGACATTTTATTCAACGGAATTCCGTCAAACAAAACTTTCATATCTTCGATAGAACAAATCGAAACGCCGGCTTTTCCAACATCACCTACAACGCGCTCGTGGTCAGCATCGTAACCGCGATGTGTTGCCAAGTCGAAAGCAACGGACAAACCTTTTTGTCCCGAAGCGAGATTTCGGCGGTAAAATGCGTTACTTTCTTCGGCAGTAGAAAATCCTGCGTATTGGCGGATTGTCCAAGGCTGCATCGCGTACATCACCGAATACGGTCCGCGCAAAAACGGCGGAAGTCCGGCAGCATAATTTAAATGCTCCATTCCTTCCAAATCACTTTTTGTATAAACCTGTTTTACAGGAATTTGCTCTGGCGTAAGCCAAGTTTCTTGCTCGCACGAGCAGGCGCAATTTGTTGAATGTTGCACGCTTTTAATGTTGATTTCTTTGAAATTTGGTTTCATATTTTTATTTTTTATGATTTTATTTTTCTCTTTGCTTGTCTTTCTAAATAGATATAAGATTGAGGTGCTGAAAAATTTTCCATAAACTCAATCGGGTCTTTTTCTTCTTCATATTGAGCAACATTGTTAATTACAATAGAGTAACCAACATCAGTATCTTTAAAATATTCAAAGAAACTTTCTTTGTCAATACCACCAACAGCATTAAACTGTTCCCATAAATTGGTTGGCGTATCTTCAACTATATTTTTAATTGTAAAGTATCCAACTATCATTTTTTGTGGCGAAGAAGAATAAATATAAACTCTATCTACGGATTTTTTAAACTTTTTCTTTCTAAATTCAACTTTTTTATTGCCATTTAAAATTTGGTTTGCATATATTGGTTTAATTGACAATATAGCGTCTATCAAAGTAGTTTTCATCTTTTAATATATTGTAGTCTTCTTCCGATATTTTTGTTATCGTCTGAATTTTATTTTTAAAACTTTGTAATGTGATTATCCTATCTAATCCTATTGGTTTCGACAAGTAGCCAATCAAACGAAATGTGATTATATGTAATCTGCCTTTCTCTTGTAGCATTTGAAGTAACTGTTCTTGTGAAAATACTGTTTTTTTACAGACAATATTCCAAAGTTCATCAAAATTATTTACAATTAGACAACTTTCCAAAACACCTATCGGCTCTATTAATTTGTTATTTTTTGAAGCATAAAAAAGCAATAAATCGCCGCTTTTTAATTTCGTTGTTCTCGAATTTGAGATATATGCCTTGATAATGGTGTTGCCTTGAATTTCTCGTACGCTATCAACTGATTTGTCAAAAAGAGTTTGTTCTCGAAACTTTCCATCTTTAAATAAAGTGAAATAGTATTGCGGTTGTATAGGAATTGCGTATTTTGCAATAGAAGAATTGTCAAAATAAAATGGGTGTATAGAAGATATATTTTCTTGAACGATAATTTTGCTCTTATCTAAACATCTTATCATTTGAATTTCGGAAAGTCCTTGTTTATTAACAAATTCTCTCTTGTCAAATCTAAATTTACTTAATAACTCTTGTAATTGGATTTGTTTTTCATAAACAGTCAGGTATAGATAATTTATTTTTTGATTGATACAGTATTCAAACATCTTGTTTAGAAACAATTCTCCTAATTTCATCCCGAAAGCGGTTTCTGCGACTTTAAATGTACAAATTTTCAACGCTTTCTCGTAAATGTTTGACAATTTATGGTCTTCTGTTTTTTCTATGTTGTATATCAAAAGGGCTTGCAATTGTTCATCTACAACTAATGAATAACATTTGCGGTCTTCTTTGACGCATTTTTGTAGCCAATTATTAAAACTCTCTACTCCGTAATCTTCCCTCAAACTATCAAAAAATGTGGAACTAAATTTATTTTCAATTTCTCTAATGCTGTGTTCTCTTAGTATCGGATGTTGTGGAACTTTTATGATAAATTGTTCTTCCAGCAACGACAATATATCGGATATGTTCAGAACTTTTTTTTCTAAATTTATTCGTTTAGATTTTGTATGAATGCCTTTGTCTTCGGTTACAAAATAATCTACATAACCCTTATAAAGTTGAAACAGTTGTACATTATCTATTTTGTCATTTACTCGATTTGCGCCTAACTGACCGTTAAATTCGTCTGTTAATTTTGAAAAGTTTTCAAGAATTTCATACTTTTGTAGTTTTGATTTAATGATTTTTTTTCTTTCCACATCAACGTCTCTGTTTATGTCATATGGAATTGCTTCGGGATGATATAAAATTTTGCAATTATTAGATATTGCAAGTTTATAAAAACCTGCAAACTTCTCATTTATAACTCGATTATCTTCGAGTTGTATGAGAATATTTGTATCTATCAAGAGTTTTAGCATATCATTATTATTCACATCAATTCAATCCTTTCACACTTTTCTCTCACTATCTCTTTATACCTTTCGCGCATTTCCGCATCAAGAAACGAATTGTCTATCAATGTATTCCATTGCGGAACGACAGTTCCAAATTTTGTGAAAATATTTTCCAGCACTTTGCGTTCCAACCCCGAACTTTCGGCGGCTTTTTCAAAATCGGCACGAGTAATTTTGCTTTTTTTGCCGTTCAAAGTCAGTGCCAAATCTTCCTTATCAGCAGGCATTACCAACGCCGTTGAAAGCAAATCGTATGCAGGTGCAATTTGATAATCAGCGTTTTGTGGCGCATACAACGAAAAATTTTTCAAATGCATATCAGCGTTTCCAGTGAGAAAGCTGAAAATTACCAGTTCCCAAAAATTTGCCAAATCAAGTTTCGGACTACTCGAAAATTTCAAAATATGCCGTGCAATCTGCTCGTAAGAGCCTTTATATTTATGTTCCGTCAGTCGTTCCGTGAGTTGGCAAAAATCTTCCATCGGCAACTTTCCACCTTTTCGGTCGCGGTCAATGCGCTTTGTGATATAACAAATTTCGCCGTCAGCAAACCGTATCAACGAGTGCGGAACGGTTTTTATTTTTACAAGCTCCGCCATTTTCATTGTCAAACTTTCATTTTCAGGCAATTGTTTGTAATCGGAAGTTTGCGGTTTCAAAATGAATTTTCCCCATAGCCCAACTATTGTCAGTCGCTTGTGAAAAGTGTTTTTTTCAAAATCCAACGATAATTTTGCTTGAACTCCCGTAATTGTTGTTTGCGAACGGATTATCTCCTCTCCCAATTCGTTTATTTGCAGACGATTATACGGCAATTCGGGCGGTGTTTCCGTTCCGAAAAACTTTTTCGAACAAGCGGAATGAAAATCTTTTTCGTCTTTCGCCAATTCCTCATAACAATATAAGCACTTCATTGTCATTTATTTATATCATCAAGAGGTAAAACACTAACTGCGCCAATGCAATCTTTACAGCACGCCAACAAAAGTGAAAATCTGTCGCGCGAATCAATTTTCCAATTTTTTTCGGCAATGTCCAAAAGCCAACCTTCGGGAATCAAACCGTCAAAAAACGGAAAAAGCACATTCGACTGATACGGCGTTTCGCACAAAGGCAAAGTCAACGAAATAGCTTCTATATCAGAAGTTTGCAAGTAATTTTTATTATACTCGAAAGTGTAACCAAATTCACTTTCGGTTATAATGCCTGCCAGTTCACTTTTATAAAAGACTTGTGCCTTTTTCATTTTTCTAACTTCTAACTTCTAACTTTGTTGCTGTTAATTCTGCACCAAAAAGCGAAAGTACCTGATTAACTTTGTCCATTCGCAAAGTAGTCTTGCCTTGTTCTAATTCACGCACGAAACGTAATCCTACGCCTGATTTTTGCGACAAATCTGTCTGCGTAAGTCCGTATTGCTTTCTTTTCGATTTCACAAAATCCGCTAATGCACTACACATAATTATACCTTTTCGGGTGCAAAGATAATGAATGCTATCGTAATTACACCCTTTCGGGTTTAATTTCGTTGTTTTGTTTGAAATTATACCCGATATGATGTAATTTTTTACACAAACAATCTATTGCTAACTCTTTTCTCGTAATAATAAGCCTTACTTATAATCCTCAGGCGTTATGGTAATTGAAACAATATGATTGCCTTCCTTGTCGTTATAAGAATAGATTAATGTCCACCTGTTCTTGCGCTGATGCTCCATTTGCGGATTTGTTCGCACATTATTTACAATCTGCGGTTTCATCACAGCTACTAAACTTTCTACATCAATCATATCTTTTGTGATACTTATTAATGTATAATTGTATTGCAACGTGTTATTCGGCAAAGGCGTAGCATTGTCAAGCCTTGTTTCCGAATCTACCATAAAAGGTGACATTTGGTTTACGGCTTCTGCTGCTACTATCAAATCTCTGCTTATTCTGTCTGCTCGTTGTACTCGATTACACGAAAATATAATAAGCAATATACTGAAAAGAATCAAATATTTTCTCATAAAATAAATTATTTTTTGTTTGAGGTCGCAATTTGCGACCTCAAAGTTGTGAATTTCACTTCAAAAGTTGCGCATTAAACCCTTTCAAAGTTTCCAAAACATTTGAGCGAACATTGATAAAATTCTCAATACCAACGGCTTTCAAATCGTCTGCACAAGCAGGTGCGCCGGCAACTACAAAAAGTTGTTTGCCGTCGATTGCTTTGAATGCGGCAGGCGCAAGTTCAACATATTCGTCGTCGCTCGAACAGAGAACGATTATGTCGGCATCGATTTTTTGTGCTGCTTCAACGCCTTCTTCAACGGTTTTGAAACCGAGATTGTCGATAATTTCGTAACCTGCGCAGGCAAAGAAATTTGCCGAGAATTGCGCGCGAGCCAAACGCATTGCCAAATTGCCGATTGTAAGCATAAATACTTTCGGACGTTTGGCAGCGGCTTCGGTGGCAAAACGCAATGCTTCGAATTCCTCTGCTTCGCGATTGCTGTTCAATGTAGGAATTACACCGTTTTCGTGTGATGCGCAACTGCTTGATTTACAATCGGATTTTTGTATTTTGTCGCCTGCAATTTCGGTGAAATTTGGAAATTGATTTGTTCCGAGCAAAATTTCACGACGTTTTGCAACGGCTTCTTGACGCGCTTTGTGCGTTGCATTTACGGCTTCTTGCACTTTTCCGGATTTTACTTGGGCGAAAAATCCGCCGTTTTCTTGCACTTCGAGGAAAAGTTTCCAAGCCTGCTCAGCAATCGAAATTGTCAGAGTTTCAATATAATACGAGCCTGCCGAAGCATCGGTAACTTTATCGAAATGGCTTTCCTCTTTCAATAAAAGTTGCTGATTGCGTGCAATTCTTTCTGAAAATTCATCGGGCGTTTGATACGTGAAATCGTAGCCTTTAACTGTCAGAGAATCAACACCTGCGAGCGTTGCGCTCATCGCTTCGGTTTGTGTGCGAAGCAAATTTACATACGCGTCGAAAATGGTTTTGTTGTATTTTGAAGTCGTTGCGTGAATACGCATTTTTGCAGCGCAAAGGCAAAATTCACAACAACTATCTTGCTCACAACCACAATCTTCGCAAGCGCATTGCGGTTTGTAGGCTTCCACGATTTTTGCCCAAAGCAAACGAGCAGCACGGAATTTAGCAATTTCCAA
>Ga0123355_10001453_pt1 | contig 32948 bp, 27 predicted proteins | sample TergutEmb28metaG_3_FD_89872 | JGI IMG/M metagenome (GOLD analysis project Ga0123355, IMG submission 89872) | Embiratermes neotenicus P1 segment gut microbial communities from Petit-Saut dam, French Guiana - Emb289 P1 | ecosystem: Host-associated > Arthropoda: Insects > Digestive system > Gut ...
AGCAAAACTTGTAGACTCCCAAAGACTCTACGATACAAACGAGGCCATTGACCTTGTACAAAAAACAAGCGTAGCCAAATTTGACGAAACAGTTGAAGCACACATCCGCCTAGGTGTTGACTCTCGCCATGCAGACCAACAAGTACGTGGTGCAGTAGTACTTCCTCACGGAACAGGACGTACGGTACGCGTTTTAGTTTTTGCAAAAGGCGACAAAGCCGCCGAAGCAGAAGCCGCCGGTGCAGATTTTGTTGGTGCAGAAGAGCTCGTATCGAAAATTCAAAACGAAAACTGGTTTGAATTTGATGTAATCGTAGCCACACCTGACATGATGGCACTTGTAGGCCGCATCGGACGTGTACTTGGTCCTAAAGGCCTTATGCCAAACCCAAAGGCCGGTACTGTAACGCAAGATGTTACAAAAGCAATCGAAGATATTAAAGCCGGTAAAATCGAATATCGTTTAGACAGACAAAACATTATTCACGTGCCAATTGGTAAAGTTTCTTTCGGCACAGAAAAATTGCAAGATAACTTCCAAACATTAATGAGCGCAGTTATAAAAGCAAAACCATCCGCTGCAAAAGGCACGTATTTAAGAAGTGTAGCCCTTGCAAGCACAATGGGCCCTGGTATTAAAATTAACCCAGCAAGATTAACAGACTAATGAAACAAACGGATAAAGAAAAACCGCTCCCAAAAAATTGGGGGCGGTTTTCTTTATACTCTATATACGTTATTACAAACTTCCAGCCATTTGTCTTTCTTGAGCTTCGATCATTTTCTTAACCATTTGGCCACCTACAGAGCCGTTTTGGAAAGATGTCAAGTTACCATTGTAACCTTTTGACAAAGGTACGCCTATCTCACTAGCTACCTCATATTTGAAAGCGTCAAGAGCAGCTTTAGCTTCAGGTACTGCACTTTTATTTCTAGACACAACTATTCACTCCCCTCATTTCAATGTTCATAGCAACGACTTAAGGATATTAATTGCTTTGTAATAAACTTGTTAGTTGCTACATGGTTATTATTAACCGCAGAGTGAATTGTATGCTGGCAAATTATTCTTTTACACGGCCTAAATATTCCCCTGTGCGTGTATCTACTTTAATAATCTCACCAATGGTCACAAACAAAGGTACTTTTACGACGGCACCAGTTTCAAGGGTTGCTGGCTTTGTAGCGCCTTGTGCAGTGTCACCTTTAAAGCCGGGCTCTGTTTCAGTTATTGCAAGTTCTACAAAAGTTGGTGGTTCTACGCCAAAAGTACGCCCATTATGTTGCAAAATTTTAACAATTTCGTTTTCTTTTACATAAACCATGGCATCGCCAACATCTGAGGCGTTAATTTCAAGCTGTTCAAAAGTTTCGTTATCCATAAAATAGTAAAGCGCACCATCATTATATAAGTATTGTAAATCTCTGCGATCAATATGGGCACGAGGCATTTTTTCTGATGGGCGGAATGTTTGTTCAATCACTGCGCCTGTTTCCAAATTTTTTAATGTAGAACGTACAAAGGCCGCGCCCTTGCCTGGTTTTACATGTTGGAAGTCGGTAATAACGTAAATGCCGCCTTCCCATTCAATTGTGATGCCATTTCTAAATTCTCCTGCTGAAATCATAATTTCCTCCTAGTATTACGCCGATAGCGTGAACAATGCCCGCTTGCGGCATGGTGTAAAATGTCGAAAAAGGGCAGTTCGTCCTTTTCCATTTTATTTTTTATCTTGGAACTCTATCAAAGATACGTATTCTACCACCACTCACAGTTGCTGTAAGCTGCTGATTATACGTACCATTTGTTAACGTAACTCTAAACCCACCAGTTGCTGTGCCTCTTGGCAAAAACATTAAATGGGAAGGCTGGCTTGTTTCAAGTATATAAACCCCATTTGGCAAGTAAACAATACGGATAGTTTGCCTCGCTCTGCCTACTACTATGCGATAACGGTTAAGTGCAACATCAAAGGCTATTCCATAGTGCCTGCCCTCCATTATCGCTCTGCGCTGGGCATATCGAAAATCGGCTTGTAGCGCTAATGAAGTATTCTCCAAAACACGATTCCGGTCACTGCGTACAGATAATATAATGCCAGAAGACATAATTGTTATAATGCCCAAAACAATGGCTAGTTCAATTAAAGAAAAACCACGGCTCATTGCTTGCGGTTTAACGCTTTAAAGTAATTGCGCAACATTGCACGTTCAATAACCCGCTTCATGCGCACAAAAAAGAAATCTTTTTCAGTAATCGGTTTAACTAAAATTGTAACGATGCCTGCATTTTTTCCTGCCCAAATATCGGATAACAGTTGGTCACCAATAATTACAGTTTGCCCTTTGTTTGTTCCCATAAGCTTCATTGCGTTTTTTATGCCTCGTGTAAAAGGTTTTAGCCCATTTGCAATGCCTTTTAACTGCATGCCCGCGTTAAAGCGGTTGAGCCTGTTGGTCGTATTATTGGTAAGTAAGCAAACTTGAAAGCCCATTTTTTCTAACCGTTTCATTAATGCAACAATTTTTGCCGGTGGAAGTTTTTCATGAAATGGCGTTAGGGTGTTGTCTAAATCAAAAATTAATCCGTGTATATCTCTTTCCAGCAATTCTTTATAGGGTATCTCAAATACAGACTCGTAATAATAATCAGGTGTTAACATATTGCCTCCTTTTACTAATCAACAATCCTTACCAACTCTACCATTGTAAGTGCATAATCGTCAAGATAATTTCTTAGTTTTATGTCATTAATTGTCAAAAAACCAAGCACATATGATATGTCTGCCAAATTGCTTGCATCAGAAAAATTTGAAATGCGTAAAAAATCAAAAAAATATTGCTGCCCAAGGGGCGAAAATACAATATCAAATATGACATATTCATCAAGTAAAATGTTTGAATTTGTATATATTTCTCCCGACGCCCAGGCATTTCCTAGGAAATCAACATTGTAAAAATCTATATTTCCAAAAGAGATGACAATGCCTCTAAAGCTATTATTCGCCATATTACTCGCGGTTATGTGTAAATTCGCTCCTGTGTGAACAATTGCCATGCTCGCCGCGAATTCTGAAATATCAAGTATTGCCTCATCTTCTGTCAAAATGATAAGTGAATCTTCATTATTTAAAAAATCCAGCAAGGATATATCAATTAAATCTGAAATGATTGCATTTGGAGAAGTTTCGATGCCAAAAATTTCAGGCATAGTGGCCCATGTAAACTGTGGTAAAAAACTATAATTGGAAATATTCCAAACAATATTTGCCTCCACTGTGGCAGGATTATCAAATCCGTTTTCACCAAATTTTGAAATTTCTGTAGAAACCCCAAATCCGCCAGCATGGGTTGAAACTGTGGTTACAGCCTGATACCTATCTTCTATATTTAGCCCATTTAGGGAAGAAAAATGAACACTAAACTCCCAGCTACGGCCAAGATTTAAACCCATCGGTAAAAAATACGGCTGCAAACTTGTTAATGCAAAAGGTCTTGCCTCATTAACAGCCACTGCATTCGCAACATAAAATTCGCGATTGTAAAAAATGACACTGCCCTCTGTATTATCTAAAATTTGCTGGGTTATATTATTTTCAATAACTGCTCTATTTGTATTTACACCACGGTTAAGCAAATAAAGTGCCTGTTCGTTGCCTGCAACTGCTAAATCGAATAAGCCTAAAAAATGGTCATATCTACTCGTAACTGTTCTGCTGGAGGCTGTTATTAAAAGCACAGTGGCAGATAACATAAGCATTGCCATTGCGGCTATTATCACCATTATATATGCAACGCCTTTATGCTGTTTATTCACACTTTTAATCATAAGTTTAAAATCCTACCCCAACAGCGCGTCCTGTCATATTCCCATCTTCGTTCCACACTGCAATAACTATTGTAGAAGTAGTGCCCGCTATCCCAGTTGCAATATCAGCATTAGCCTCCGGTGCACCATTAGAACTAAAATACAATGGGTTGCTGCCAAAAATCCAAACACTATAAAGCATTACATTGTGGTCAAATGCATAATGCGAAGCCGCAAGCTGTGGGTTGTTGCCAATTGCTATCGCGTCACGTACAGCCAGCATCATACCCTGTGCCTGAAGATTGCCTCTATAAAAGCTTGATGCAATCTCCATATTGCGTCTGGCCTGTAATAATGATGGCAAAACCGCTGCAAGCACAATTGCAAACAGTGCAAGTGCAATTAAAACTTCTAAGTACGAAAGGCCTTTGCAGTGTTTATTACTCATATGAAAATATCCTAATGCGCAGCTCATAACTATACATTCCGCTTTCCAACAAGTGTGCACGTCCAAGCCATACATATTCAAATAAATTCGTATCCAATAATTCCTGTCTGTGAATTTCAATATCTGCTACATCAGCTATTTCACCCAAAAATAAAATCTCGGATTGGTTATAGCTAAGCTGCGAAATATTTCCATTGGGCGGCAGCGAATCTGCGATTGCCGCAAGCCATAACACATCAAAGTCCACTGAGAAATTTTCTAAATAAAATCTTTCAAAATGTTGTGACAGTGCCTGCGCTTCTTCAAGTGCTACCGCAGCACGAAAATGATTTTCGTTAAATTCAAAGTTAAAATTCCCGGCTCGTGTGGTAATGTTTTGTTCTAAGTTGCGTAAAAGCAGCAGCGTAAGCCCAATACATAAAAGGATAGCGATCTGTATTACCGCCATCATAAATTTAATTTTACGCGTTTTTTTACGCGCTTCTATATGGTGGGGCAGGAGATTTAATTTTGCCATACCCTATGGCCTCGACCAGTTGAGTTTTTCCTCCTGCCTTGCTCGTGCAATGCCTAATGCAGAATCTGGCAAGTCTTTTGTAATGGTAGAGCCTGTGGCAACAAAGGAGTCCTTACCCAATTTTACAGGGGCAACCAAATTGGAATTACATCCAACAAACACACCATCTTCAACGGTTGTACGATGCTTATTTCTGCCATCGTAATTTGCGGTTATAACACCGCAGCCGATGTTTACACCGCTTCCGATGTCTGCATCGCCAATATAAGACAAATGATTTACTTTTGAGTTATTTGCAATATTAGAATTTTTAACTTCTACAAAGCAGCCAATCTTAGATTTTTTGCCAATAACAGCATTTGGCCGCAAATATGCAAAAGGCCCAACGGTTACGTGGTCACCAATGGTTGCATCAGTTACAACACTTTGGCGTATATGTCCACCCTTGCCAACAATCGCATTGTGCAAATGTGATCCTGGGCCAATAATTGCACCTGCGCCAATTTCGCAATGGCCTTCCAAAATAGTGCCGGGGTAAATGACTACGCCTGGTTCAATTTTTACAATATCATCAATAAACACTGTGGTAGGGTCTATCATACGCACGCCATTTAGCATATGCCGTGTATTTATGCGGATTTTCATGTGCCTTACAGCGTCGGCTAAGTGCACCTGAGTATTTATTCCCGCAAATAGTGATAAATCTTCCCGAGATTGAAATACACGTGCATTATAACCGTCTTCTCGTAAAATTTTTGGCACATCGGGCAGGTAATATTCACCTTGGCTATTGTTATTGCCCATTTTTGCAAGGCCTCTTTTTAATGCGCCGCCTTTAAATACATATGGGCCTGTATTGATCCACTCAGTAACAGGTGTGGTTGGCGTAACGTCTTTGTGCTCAATAATTTCTATAAAAAATCCGTTATCGTCCGCATAAACACGCCCAAAATCCCCAAGGTTAGGGCTATATGCTGCGGTAACTATTGCATCTGTGTTATGCTTGATATGAAAAGCCTTAAGCTCACTCATAAATTCTCCAGGTATCAAAGGCATATCGCCATACAAAATAAGCACATCGTCATCGTCATTTATTTGCCCCATTCCAGCTAGGGTGGCATGACCTGTACCAAGAGGCTGGTCTTGTATCGCAAAGTGCAACTGTGGATAAATCTGGCCAAGTTGGGTCGAAATTTCGTCCCCATCCTTGCCAATAACAACCGTAATATCTTCAATTCCGGCAGAAAATGCCGACTCAACAACATATTGTATTATTGTTTTACCTAATATCGGGTGTAATACTTTTTGTAGGTTTGAATGCATTCGTTTCCCTACACCTGCAGCCAAAACAATCGCTTTCATAGAACATCCTCCTCTATATATACATCTTCATAATATACACCTACAATAAAACGGTCAACCGTTTTCTAATATTCTTTCCATAAAACTTGTCAATTTAGTCTAAATGCGCTAATATCCTAATGCAACAAACACAACAAACTCTAAAGGGTGTGCCTTAATGAAGTTAAAAGTTTATGGCTGTAGAGGGTCGGTTCCAGTATCCCGCAGTTTGCGTTCTCGTTATGGTGGTAACACATCCTCTATGCTGCTCGAATCTGGCGGAGAGTATCTCATACTAGATGCCGGTTCGGGAATTTTGCGCATGGAGCACGACTATAAAGATATTAATGAAGATAGCCATGCAAAATTGCCTTTTAAGCCAAGTATATTACTTAGTCACCTCCACTTAGATCATATCATTGGTTTAGCCGCATATTCACCTTTATTTGACCACACTACAGAAACAAAAATCTATACAATTTCACGAGACACGCGTCCATTAAAGTCTCAAATTTTTGGAGCGTTTGTTCCTCCTTATTGGCCCGTAAGCATGACAGATGACGCATTTGTAGAGTGCATAGAAATTTTCACAAACACCCCATTTAACATAGGGCCATTTACGATTACACCCTTCCACGCCCAACATCTGGATAAGACTGTGTCTTTTCATATAACAGATGGAGAAAAAAGCGTCGTGTATCTTCTGGACAGCGAGCTGGATCTTATGACGGACAAGCATTATCATGAATTAGTAAATTATTGCACGGATGCAGACCTAGTGGTTTTTGATGCGGCGTACACAATGGAGGATTATAAAACCAAACGCCACTGGGGGCATTCTACCGTAGAAGATGGTGTGCGCCTGGCAATCAAATGCAACTGCGAAAGAATGCTGTTCTCCCATTTTGCTCCTGACTATATAGATTCGGAACTTGACGAATTAATTGCATATCTTATACCCCACGGCTACGGAAGCCGCTTTATAATGGCAAGTGATGGCTTGTCGATAAAAATTTAATGCCTATGAAAATATATAATTGGCTGGCCAATAGCTTACCTATGAAGGTAGATAAACGACAATTAAGGATAAAACGTTGGGTGTCCCTAATAGCGATATCGATACTAATTGTACTTTCTGCTTTGAACCCATTATCTTTTTTAGAGTACACGGTTCAGGACTTTGTATTTCAAAATTTCCATGATATAAATTCCGTAATTGCAAGCGCAGTTACGGACCTCACTAGTATTGGTATTGTTGTAGCAATTATGTTGCTAGGTATGTTGTTTGGTGAATTTTTTAATGGGCGTGTGTCTGTTGTGGCATACATAGTTATCGGTTTTAGTTATTTTGTAATTGCAAATTATTTTTTTAGTCAAGGTTATATGCTGCCCATTCTACTGCCTCTAACCGTATTGGGGTTGACTGGTGTCTATCAGTTTGTATACAACCAGATACTACACAGAGTTGAAAGAAATAGAGTGCGCGGTTCATTTAGAAAATATTTAGACCCTAAATTGGCAGACGCACTGATAGCAGACCAAAATGTAGATACGGAGGCAATTGGTAAAAAGCGGCACATTGCTGTGCTTTTTGTAGACGTCCGAGGTTTTACACAAATGGCAGAAGCCTTGAAAGAAACTCCAGAACTTGTGGTAGAGATTTTAAATGACTATTTAGAACTTACCACCAATGCCGTATTTAACAATGGTGGCAGTGTGGATAAGTTCATAGGAGATGCAACAATGGCATTGTTTAATGGGTTTATGCCGCAAGAGGATTATATCTACCACGCTGTTAAAGCCGCATGGGAAATGGTAGAAGGTGCAGAGGCAATAACCAAACCCGTGAGAGAGCGTTTGGGTATAAACCTTGCATACGGCATTGGCGTACATTGCGGCGAAGCAATTGTTGGTAATTTAGGGCCGGCATTTCGTAAAGATTATACGGCGATTGGCGACATGGTTAACATTGCTTCGCGATTAGAGTCTAATGCAGACCGTTCGGAAATATTAATAAGTAAAGATGTATACGATGCACTTAAAGGGCGGATAGAGGCAGAAGAAATAGGTGAAATGCTATTAAGAGGTAGAACAGAATCTCTTGAGGTATTTACATTAAAAGGTTTTGTATAAATATAAAAAATATATGAGGGGGTAAAAATGCTTTGGAGTAAAAGATTCGAAACAGGAAATAGGGACGTAGACATTCAGCATAAGGAGATTTTTCGTTTAGTGCAGCAATTACTTGACTCTGACGCGTTTGAAAACAGAAAGGAAAAAATCGAAACTGCTTTAGACTTTTTAGGCGATTACGCTGTAAATCATTTTGCGGCAGAGGAAGCTTTGATGCGTGAATGTAATTATCCCGACATAGAATCGCATGTATTGCTACATGACCACTTTACAAAAGAGGTGGGCGCTTTTGTCGATAAATTTAAAAAAGAGGGCGATACGATTTCTGTTAGCGAAACAATTAATAGTTTTGTTGTTATGTGGTTAAAAGAACATATTATGGATAGGGATAAGACAATGGCAGCATACTATCAGGTGTGGGAAGCTGCGAAAAGGTGATAATATGCAAAACGGAATAGACCGACTGTCAAAAATAAAAGATCTGTTAAAGAACCGTCGGGGAGGGCTTATTACTAACCACACAGGCGTAAATAAAAATCTGCAAGCATCCGGTGATTTGCTTGCAGAACATCTAACCTGCTTCTTTGGCCCGGAGCATGGTATAAGAGGTTTGGTACAAGACGAGCTACATGTCGGACACAGTGTTGACCCGATTACAGGCCTTACGGAATTTTCTCTTTTTGGAAGCAATTTAGCACCAACTGCAGAAATGCTTAATATGGTAGACGCGCTTATTTTTGACATACAAGATGTTGGCGTACGATTCTATACTTACACAACCACCATGGCCCTTAGCATGGAAGCGGCTGATAAGTGCGGAAAGCGTTTTATTGTGTTAGACAGGTATAATCCCCTAGGGCGTACCGCTCAGGGTATATACTCGGGGGAAAAATTTAAAAGCTTTTTAAGTTATTTGCCTGTAGTTACCCGGCACGGTATGACAGCCGGGGAGCTGGCTGTTATGCTGCAAAAACAATATTACCCAAACCTAGATTTGCACATAGTAAAGGCAGACGGTTGGAATCCTACAGAAATTAAAAGCGATGGAGACTTGTCAATTCCTTGGGTGCCTCCAAGCCCAAACATGCCTACACGTCAATGTGCTTGGGTTTACCCTGGTACTTGCTTGGTAGAAGGCACCAGTGTGTCAGAAGGTCGCGGCACGACAAAACCCTTCGAGCAAATTGGTGCCCCATGGCTAAATGCGCATGAACTGGCAGGGATGATGAATGAGAGATCTCTGCCGGGGGTTATTTTTCGCCCTGTGTACTTTACACCTGTAGAATTTAAGCATAAAAACATTCCATGTCAAGGAGTGCAAGTACATGTGACCGACCCTGCCATACTGAACCCTGTGCGCATGGGTGTTCACCTTATAGACGCGCTTCGCACTTTATCCGGTGAACATTTAACATGGCGCTTTTTACCCGAATATGATAACTACATGATAGACTTGCTCCATGGTGATGATAAACTGCGTTTAGGTATACAAATTGATGAAATATTCCGTCAAATGGACCGTGATGAAGCTGATTTTATAGAGAGAATGAGCGCGTATCATTTATACTAAAGTATGACTATATCGCGAAAAAAGCTTTCAGTTGGGTGCAATGTGCACCCAACTGAAAGCTTTTTTTATAGAAAATGATATGTATGATAATGGAAATTGCATTGTGCAACCTGAGATTTTACCGACATATGCAATCAAAACTTTGTAAAAATCTACATAGAAAAACAAATGTTCGCTTTTCGCAACTAAAAAATTGCAAGTATTTGCGGTTTAAGTTGTTAATTTGCGATTAATAATATTTGCTAAATTATTAACAGACTGTTAAAATTCCTTCCATCGCATCACAGAAAGAAGTGAATATGCCTGACCTAAGGAGGCATTTTGATTGAAAGGAATTGAATTAAACATGAGACAAATAAAAATAATTGCAGTACTGGCACTCGCTGTTGTTGCAACCATTTCACTGCACATAGGATCGAATATTTTTATTGCCGCAGATTCTGCACTTAGGCAAGTTGTAGTAATAGATGGTGGCGAATATCGGCAGGTATTAACTGGCGCATCCACTATTGCAGGGTTTGCTAACGAAATGGGAATACCGGTTGACTATACCGCCCGACTAAACCACGCCCTAAGTTCACCGATACAAGATGGTATGACTATAACAGTTGAAAGGCGGATACCCTTTTATGTGCAAGTAGACAATAACGACAGAGTATTTGCACGCTCAGCATGGCCATCAACTACGGTGGAAACGGCGCTGTTGCAAATTCAAAGAGAACAGGATATCGCATTTGTATATGGTGGAAATTATCAACGAGAAATTATGGATGGTGAAGTACTGAACCTTAACTCCCTTAGATCCAGGACTCAAATAGAAACTTGGGTTGTGCCCTACGAGGTTCATGAAAACTTCACCAGTTATGTGTGGGAAGGGGATACACATGTACGGCAGGTTGGTTCACCTGGTGAGCAAGTCATTACAACATCTGTAATATATATAGGCGGTATAGAAAAGAACCGTGAAGTTATAGAGAAATCTGCAGTAGTGGATCCTATTGACGCGATCATTAACATTGGTACAGGAAGGCTTGGGGCATTGGCCGACGTAACCTCACCTGATTTCCATTATGTAAGGCGTGTCCGTATGGAGGCAACCGCCTATACTGCTGGATTTTCTTGCACAGGCAAGCACCCTTGGGACCCATGGTATCGTATCACCGCTTCTGGCCGAGAAGTAGAACACGGCATCGTAGCTGTTGACCGCACGGTTATCCCTCTGGGAACAAGACTCTATGTCGAAGGGTACGGTTTTGCCTTAGCCGCAGATGTTGGCGGTGCAATACGTGGTTATAAAATTGACTTGTTCATGGAAGATATACAAGATGCAAGGCGGTTTGGGCGCAGACATTTGTATGTTTGGATTTTAGAATAGCCTGTAGGCTGCAAAAAGTTATCAGAAGTAAAATGTAAACTGCAACTACAGGTTGCTGTAAATAACTCGGTTAAAAATGTCAAAAAGAACCCGGTGCCCTCGCAAAAAGTCAAAAGCGAGCCCGGGTATTTTTAATTAAAAAAGGGTATTCTTTATTGTGCATTTCAAATGAATACAACACAAAGTAAGTAAAAACATGGTGCTTGAAACCTTAAACTCATTAGATATTTCCTCACTATGCGTGTTAGATGTCAATCAGCTCAAAACCACTTTGAAATCTACAATGTTATAATTGCGGTATTGTCTGGCAAATGATATAGTGTATAGAGAGATAGAGAAAACAAGATGAGACAAATAATATGAGGTGCATCGTAACATTAATATGGCATGATGGGGTATGGTTATCAGATGTTAATACCAGCGATGGTGAGCCGGTTAGACTGACGCTAGAATCCGGCTCCTGTGATGTTTTATATGGAAAGAGTAAGGTATGCGCTATCTGAAATGTTAGAATTGAATTTTGATTATATTGGAGATGTTGAAGTATTATTTGAAATCAAACGTATAGATACAGTTAGAGGCGTCGTGACCGCATAATGGGAGATTATTCACGACAAGTTAAAAAGATACTGTCTGATAATGGGTGTTACCTTCTAAGGCCGGGCAAAGGCGACCATAAGATATAATACTATGAAATGCTAATATGATATGCTAGAAAAGCGCAATGAATTCTGAAAATTCGTTGCGCTTTTTACCATATCTCGTGCTAATCAATTCTAAGAATGGAATGATAAACCTGCAACCAACAGCTGCATTAGGATCAAGTCAGGGTAGCCTAAAAACAAAATTCTTAACTTTCTGTCCGAACAACCTTGACCACTCCAATAAGTATATTGAGTTCATCGGTCACTTTTTCAATCGTAAGTTCACTCATGTTAACACCTCCGCAATACGTATCCACATGGCAGGGCGAATGCCGCCATCACCACATTCGTCACGGTGGGGGTGATTATATACATCATCACCGCACATAAAAATTTCGCCAATGCCGCCAATGCTGCCAGATGTATGTTGCCCACTTCCACCGGGTGAACGTAGCCACCACCAGCCTAATTTGCCATCCTCCGGCTTGGGTGGTCTGCGTGCATTGTTATATTGGTCGTTTACACAATCTGTTCCACCGCGCATTAGCACGCCGCCAACGCCTTCTACTTCGCTCCAATCCCAACCTATGCGGTTTGCCATATCGCCACTATTGCCAAAATATTTAACAACTTCATCATAGCTTAGCAGAAATATTTTATCCACTGTTGGGTTACCGCACTTTGTGCCTGTCCATGGATTGTCACGATCACTAACCTGTGTTTCCAGTATTTGTGATTGTTCCTTAGGTGTAAATGATTCGTAAAATACGCTGTTTAGATACTGTCGCATTTCGCAATGCGCCCATGTAATGTCCACCAAATCATTATGATAATCACGTCGGCCAACGATATTTTCGGTGATAATAAATGCCTTGCCGTCCTTTTCCTCCAATACACGCCATACATACTTGCCAAAGAGTATGGTTTTGACTTCTGATGTTTTTGCATTTTCCATTGTTACAGTCTCCTTTATTAGATTCTTTGATAGGGCTAGTGTTTCAACAAGGGAAAGTACAGACTTATCAATGAGTAAGTCAAAATTAATATGAATTTTTTCACTTTGTTTAAGTGTATCAAATAGACGAAGTAAGATATGGCGTATTGTAGAGAGGGTTGCAATCTCATTGTCAAGTTCTCTCATGTTGTGTATAAAAATATCCATAGCTTTAGATGTTTGTCTATCGTTTAAAATAATGCTTATATGTCGCATAGGAATACGCAATTTGCGTAACAGGATGATTTGTCGTAGCCGCAAAAGCGCAGTTTCATCGTATACACGATAGGCGTAGTCTTCTTTCCGTAGGCTTTTGATAAGTCCGATTTCTTCGTAATAGCGCAACATTCTGGTTGATATGCCATATGTTTTTGACGTTTGATTGATGGTTTGTAGTTCCATTGTTTCACCTCCTCGTTCTAATCTCATTTTAAAACATGTGCTAGAGGGAAGTCTCGCGCCATTGCGCAAGGCGCTTTAACCGATAGACAAGTATGATTTTAAATGAAGATTAGTATCAAAAATTATAATAAAGTACGACACGGTGTTAGAGTAAAGGAATATTAAAAAAAAGAGCAAACATGGTCAAGCAAACGAAGATGCATACTATTATACTGTTTTTAGGAGGTGGCAGAAAGTGTACGCATGGGAACATATTCAAAAAACTTTGGATTATATCGAAGAAAATATTGGTAGTGAAATAGAAATTGAAGTACTGGCAAATATCGCTTCCCTATCATTTTTCTATTACCATCGGTTGTTTTCTCGCCTGGTTAGAAAGCCGGTACGAGAGTATATCAAACTGCGCCGGTTGGCTCGTGCCTGCGAAAGTCTTGCAGATAAAGACAAGCGTATTATCGACATTGCACTGGACTACGGATTTGGCAGCCATGAGACTTTTACAAGGGCATTTAAGGATGCCTATAGCCTTACTCCTTCTGAATTTCGGAACAATCCTGTTGCTTTAAATAGTTTTCAAAAGCCGGATTTGTTGCTGAACTATGTAGTTGTTGACGAAGGAGTGCCTCTTGTCAGTGATGGCATGGTGCTTGAGATGAATCCGAGGGCTTTAGAAGAACCCCTTTATTTTTTAGGCCTTGTAGGGCATATTAATAAAAACAGTCAAATTCCTATTGGGGCAGTGACCGGTGTCAGCCAAGTAAGCGCTGTTTGGGAGCGTTTTGAGCAGGAAGCGCATAAAATCAATCGAAAGCCCAATGGGCGAGGGTTTGGCGTTTCCTTTATTGGCGATGCACCAAGAGGCTCTTTTAGTTATTTTGCAGGGACAGAAGTAGATGAAGGCATTCGCCATGAGGAATTTCGATTGTGGAAGCTACCGTCACAGGAGTATATTGTATGTGGTTTTGAGGCCGAAAACTTTGAAGAACTTGTTAATAGCGCACTTGGTAAAGCCATGAACTATATTTGGGGCTGGATTAAGAGGCATGGTCTGGAGTCCATATCTTTTATGACGGAGCATTATATATGTAAATCGGATGTTGCATATATGGAATTGTGGCAGCCTGTATGGCAGAACAAAAGCAAATAGAAAGAGGAATGATTATGAATCCTAAAGATTTATCAGATGTTTGCAAATATATGAAGGGGATCGTTATTGCTCATACTCCCAATAATTTTATAGTGGCAGAACCTTTTAAACATGGTTTATCTAACGATGATTTAAAAACAGGGATTGATGCATTCCGTAAATTTTTGTACAAGCTTTATGACAAGTTGGCTGAAAATAAGGATAAATTTGACGTAAAAACAGGTGCGAAATATGCTCCAGGAACCGGTGAAGATTCTGTTCGCAAATGCTTTCCGATTATTACTGACCTTGCGTCAATTTTATTTTCCCTTGGCACCCATGGCAGGTTAGAAACACATCCGGTAAACGAATTGGTGGTGCTAGGAAATGATATGCAAATGCCTTTCCCACCAGGAACTGAGAAATATTTTTCACTTTCCAAGTTGGCTACCAAGCGAAAGATGGAAGTTTTCGATTTTTTATCTGATTTAGGATTTTATTTTGAAGATATCAACTTTTCAGAGGAAGTTGATTTTTCAAAAATAGGAACTTTTTATGTGAAATATGATGACGATGACTTTTTGATAATTGGGTTAAAACTACTTGCAGAGGCTCAAAAAAATGTAAAGGCAAAATATTATCAGTTTGCAGACGTATTTATGCGTGGCTATTTCTATTCTCTGGCCAATGTGGACCCTAAGCCTCAAATACATGATATTCGCGAACTTGTTGGTGGACAGGCACCTGAAGTTAAGGAATGGGTCTTAAATATTGATAAATTTTTAAGGGATAATGGGTGCAAAGTAGTTGGCGATAGTAGTTTTACCTACACCCATCAAAAAACGAAGAAGCAGATATGCAAAATCTATTTAAGTATAACCGGCGGCGTAATAAGACCAAGCCTATATCATTTAGCCGGTGGACAGCCAACATACGAACTTACAGATAGTATGTTGGAATATATGCGTGGCGGTAGGGGCTGTGGCATATGTGCAGAGAAGGATCCTAATTTTGTCCATTGCAGGCACGGCGGGCCATATTGCGTAACTTATAATGATGAATACTTTGAACGGTGTAGGTATCAGGGCTTCAATTTCCCATTACATGATGTTGAGGAACGCGAAATACTTAAAAAGTTGATAGAGTCCGAACTTTTATGTGTTAGCTAATAGATCAATATATCTATCTAGCAAGTGATAAAACTCCGGAAACAATGGCGAAAATGAAAATCCTAACCCATTAGCCATCTCCACAGACGTAGAAAACGCCCATCTCTCATTATAAGCGCCTGAGGTGCCGCTTGGGTCTAATTTTGCCTTAATACCTGTCTTACCCTCTATATATGCAATAATTTCCCCAACAGAAATAGTGCTGCTACTTGCGCCATTAATAGGCCCTGTTATATCATGCAAAGCCACCCATGCTAAAAACTCTCCCGCTTCTTTAGAAAAAACAAAGCTAAGCTGCTCGTTTATATTATCAATATACATGGGCAGCCCTTTTATTACGTGCTCCACATAAAAGTATAACCGTTTAGAAATGTCATCATCTCCAATAACATAAGGTATCCTTATGGCAGCGGATGGTATGTTTGTATAGGTTTGAAATACTGCACGTTCTGCTTGTCGCTTACGTTCGCCATAAGGTAGGCTTTCTCTATCGCACCATATTAAATGGGGAGATTTAGGGTCGAAATGCGATTCCGGCATATTCATGCGTAGGTCTTCGTCATATACCGCAATGGTAGAAGAATATACGTAACGCCTAGGTTGTACAACATCCAATAAATATTTTACGTCATTTGAGCAAAATACCAGATTATCTACAATAATATCAAAACTTTTGCCGGACAGGGCGTTGGCAATGCTTTCTGGGCAAGTCCTTTCCAATACAACGTGAGCCACCTGTCCCTCAAAAGGATTTTTTGTTTGCCCGCGGGTAGCGATTGTAATTTGGTGGCCTTCCGCTAAAAGACGTGCTACTGTGTATATACCAAAAAATCCAGTTCCGCCTAATACAAGGATATTTTTATTCATTTATAACCAACCTTTCCTCATTAGCGAGATATAAATTTTTTTCAGTTGGTGTCTGTGCGCCACCAACTGAATTTTGATCAAGCTTATAATGGCATAATAATGTATACAGCACGAGTATTGCCGTCCCAGCGAACTTCTGCCCCCATTTTATCTATGATGTATGCAATAGGAACGAAAGTACGCTCAGCAATGATAACGGGTGTTCCCATGTTGTTTGGAAGTGGCTGTCCTATTGTCATTGTAATGGTTTCGCCGTTTAGAACGAAGGATACAACGCCATTTGCAAAAGTAATATTTGTTGCGTTAAAGGCTTCACTAATAACGCGCAGAGGTACCATTGTGCGGTCGTTCGCAATAAATGGTGCTGCTTCAAGTATATGAGAGGTGCCGTTATCGGTGAAAGTAGTGCTGTCAATAACAAAGCGTAAGGTTCGGTATTCTGTTGTAATAGTAGTGGTGGACGTATCTTCTACACTAGAATTTGGTGGCAGCGTTGGTGGTAAATTAGGTAGCTGATGCTCAACTAGAATCCATTGGCCATTTTGTATGGTATATCCCGCCTGAACTTGTCTTCCTACCTCTCCTAACATCTCTTGCACTTCTGAGAATATGGATGGGCGTTGTACATGCCCATTCCCTAATGTAAATACGCCCAGTTGGGGCGAATTTAAATCAATGGATGGTCCAATTTCAAGAATTGATGTTAATCTTCCTTCAAAATCTACACCCCAAAAACCTAAATCATGCTCCAATGATATTGCAGCAATACGCTCAATAGTATTACTAAACTGTTGCGTAGCATTGTTTCTCGCATGTACAGTAAGAGTAGTATCTATCGCCGTATGAAACAGTGACATTATCTCTTCCAAGAAACTTTGTATATTATTATCTTGAACATTCAAACTTCTTGCTAATATCGCTGATGAATTCTGATTGCCAACAGCACTTCCTGCCCCACCCATTGCTATTGAAATTTGCTCATATGTTGGTAAGTTTGGATTCAACTCCATCAATCTCTCATTCATTCGCCTATCAAACATTTCGTAACTTTCTTGTGCAACATCAAATACATGCTCAATACCAATAGCACGATGGAACCCAGTATAGTTTATCCAATCCCCACTACTAGATCTAGGTGCTTCATACCCCATCAATAATTCAGCCCTTAAGTTAGATAAAATAGTACCTAATCCTTCACCACGACCAAACATTTCATATAAAACAGTGAATGTCATTTCTTCAACATTCCTTGTAATGAGACTATTATCATCAACCAATACATGCGTTGCAAACGTTGACACGCGATTTGGTGTGAATCCACCAGATGCCTGACCTGGTCTTGTTACAAATGGCTGCACTGCTTTTCTATCAAGTTGAACCATCATGCCATCCGCATTAACAGGAAACGATTGTGACCCAGGATCTTGTTCCCAAACCCGAATGATATCTCTCATTAGATTATTACTTAACTGCTGTTCTCGTTGCGACAGATTACCAGTACTTTCCGAACCGACAACATTCTGCTGATTCATCACTTGTCGTACATATTGTCGCACAACATCGGCAATCATATTATTTGTTGGTTCAAAACGAATTTCATCATTACGAAATTGCTCTATTTCACTAACACGAACAATACCCTCTTGCCTTGCGTTCCCCTGGACAACAGCCTGTAATTGCGTATTACCCGGTACGCTTTGTTGATTTTCAAAAACTTGCCGTCCTTGAAGTGCAGCCGAACCTAATTCTCGTGTCACATTACACTGCCCAAACACCATTGCAGGAATTTGATTTGCCGGGGCCTGAGTAATATTAGCCCAATATATGAGATATCCCACTGGCAAAATCGTATCAATGTTTGACCATGGTGTCCATGAGCCATCCGGCCGCAACAAAATAAGCGTGACATTTGGCTCAAAAGGATGTGGCAAGCCATTTGGCTGGTCCGGAAACTGTGAAGGTTGTGAATATTGAGCAATAATTGAAACATTTGCTCCTGTCACTACACTTGCAGCCACATCAAATGGCAATAACAAAACAGATGCGATTATCACTACCCCAACTAATATTGAACTCGTTTGTTTTAATTTTTTCATGATAATCATCTCCAAAATTTAGTTGATTTCCATTGAAATTATTGTAGCATAGGCAGCGCTCAATCTCAATGTAGACTAAGACAGCCTGGTTGACTTAAAAGTCACCAAGCTGTATTAGTGAATATACGGCTGCAAGTATTTCTCCAACAAAAACTATTTAACACGGTTACATCTTTGTAAAAATGTTTATGGTTGGTATCAATTTTCCATTCTTCATTTATGTTTCTCAGCGGAATAAGGCCGTAACATATAAGCGGCCGTCAGGCATACAGTAACCACAACCCCGGTTGCAACCAACCCAAACCAAGCATAGGTATAATGCCCAAAAACATCAAACATAAGCCCCATTGCCGGAGGGGCAAATGCCCCGCCCATTGCCGTTACAATCGACAACATACTAAGTATCGCCGGAAAGTCTTTACGTCCAAAAAGCTTCATAGCATATATGTTTACAGGAATCGAAAACCCAGTGCTGGCTAACCCCAAAAATATAGCATGCAACCACGGCGCAACCGGATTTGCCGAAAGCAACGCAAATATAGGCGAAAGTATACAAAACACCCCAAGGGCCATACCGCCTACAATCGTACCAAAGCGGTCAAACACATGGCCCATAATAATTTTGCCCACCGTAAGCAGTACCATGCTTACCGAAACCATTATTGAAATAATGCCTACATAATAACCCAAATCGCCTAAATAAGGCGCAGTATGAGCATTTGGCCCGCCTGCACTTATTGACAATCCAAACAGTGCCACAACCAAAAGCCAGAAGGCCGGTGTACGTACTGCGTCTTTGCGTATCAGCCCTTCTTCTGTATTCAGTTTTATATCAGACATGTGGTTGTTTTTGCGGCCATATGCTAACAAACCAATATCCTCCGGCCTGTCTTTAACAAGCAATAATATAGCAGGTAGCAAAATTCCAATAGCCAAAAGCCCTGAAAATCTAAAGCCCCAGCGCCAGTCAAATACTTCTATTACCCGGCTTACCAGGGGTACCATAATTGCCGCCCCAAGCCCACTGCCGGCAAAAGCCACTCCAAGTGCAAAGCCCCTTTTTTCCTCAAACCATCTGCTGATTAATATCCCCATAACCATAAAATTAGCGGCCCCTACAAATAATCCTTGAAATATGGCCAAAAGATAAAATTGCCACAAGGCAGTTACAAAAGAATAACTCATAAATGCCAAGCTGCTTAGTAGCGTACCAGCCAGCATAATCTTTTTTATGCTATATTTTTGTACGAGTTTGCCGTAAACCGGCATAAGCGGAATGCTAACCAGCACGATAATCGTGCGAAAAAACGTAAACTCCGACCGGTATATGCCTAAGTCTTCTGTAACCGGCCGTACAAAAATGCTGGCAGTATTTTGAAACCCAATACCTGCAACAGCGATAAGTACACATGCTGCAACTATGTACCAACCATAAAATATTCCTTTGCCCATGCAAATTCCTCTTTTCTTAGAATATGAAAATAAATTCAAGTGCCTAGTGGCACTAGGCACTTGATTATAAACCCACGGTTACCTTCCATCAAATACTTATAACGAATCCCAAGCCATGCCTTTTAGGCATAGCTTGCAAATCTGATTCGACTTAAATTGCTCGACATGTTAAAATCAAACCACATAAAACGAAACAGTAATACCAATAGGAATGATTGCCTATCACACTAATTTTGTAGAGATAACAGAAAGCAGGTGCAAATTATGAGTTTACTACCAACACGGCAAATTCATTTAGATTTTCACACATCGGGGTTTATTCCCAATGTAGCCAAAAACTTTGATGCCGAAACTTTTGTGCGCACATTTAAAGACGCTTCTGTAAATTCAGTCACTGTGTTCGCCCGCTGCCATCACGGTTATTTATACTACCAATCTAAAGCTAACCCAGAACGGATTCACCCGCATTTGCAGCAAAAAAATCTAATGCTTGACCAAATAGACGCGTTGCACGCCGCCGGAATTCGCGCACCGGTTTACACGGCAATACAGTGGGATAGATATACTGCAGAAAATAATCCGGAATGGCTGGTGCGCAAGCCCAGTGGTGAACATGAAGGCGGCCCATTTACCGAGCCTGGGTTTTATCAATCCCTATGCGTAAACACCGGTTATTGGGGTTTTATCGAAACCCACGTAAGAGAATTATGTACCCTGCTTAAAGGCCGGATGGATGGATTTTTCTTCGACATTGCAAATATACGCCCATGCCTGTGTCACAAATGTCTGCCCATGATGGGAGAAAAAGGACTAGACGTAAACGACAATATTGCCATTCGGGAATTTACAAAAGAGCGCGTAGATGCCTTTAAACAGCGCCTATCTGCATTAGTACGCGAATACAGCAAGGATTGCACTATTTTTTATAACGCAGGACATATTGGCCCATGTACAAAAACCAGTGTAGACAGCTACAGCCATTTTGAACTTGAAAGTCTGCCAGCCGGTCATTGGGGGTATCTTCATTTTCCAATAACCGCACGCTATGCACGTACATTAGGTAAAGCATGCATAGGCCAAACAGGTAAATTCCATACGGACTGGGGCGATTTCCATTCTATCAAAAACCAAGCCGCCTTGGAGTTTGAAATTTTCCAGATGTTAAGCTATGGTTTTGCAGTAAGCATTGGCGACCAGCTAGAACCAAATGGTGCCATAAACCCCATAACCTACAAGCTTATTAAAAATGTTTATAGTCGCGTTGCCCAATACGAGGAATGGACTCGCCCCTCAATTCCGATTGTGGAAGCTGCCGTCATTACATCCGAACCTGTATTGTATGAAGCAAAAATACCTGACAGCATAATGGGGCTTACGCAAATGCTAGAAGAGCTTGCATTACAGTTTGACATTTTGGGTACAGATGCGAGAAATTTATCCAAGTATAGACTTATTATCCTACCGGATGATTTAATAATTGATGTGGACTTACAAAAATGCTTGGATGCTTACGTAGCAGCAGGCGGTGCAATACTGGCCTGTTACAAAGGTGGCAGTAACCCGGCAGGAGACTATCCTGCTTGCTTTGGCGCAATCTCCCATGGAGAAAATGAAAATTACCCAGACTTCATAATAGCAAACGGCCCCATGGCCGCTAATCTTGAGCAAGAAAGCGAATATGTAATTTACAAACCAGGACTAAAAATTACGGCAAGCAGGTCAGAAACCAAAACAATACTAGAAGCCCGCACACCTTACTTTCCAAGGAAAGGCGAGTATTTCTGTTCCCATAAATACACCCCTTCCGGAAAAGGCGAAAGTTACCCTGCCGTATTCCAAAATGGAAATGTAATTTTATTTGGGCACCCTATTTTTGAACAATACCGGCACAACGCACCAAAGTGGTGCAAAACTTTGATAGATAACGCAATTTCTATGTTACGCCCTCATCGCTTAGTGCGTCACAATGGGCCATCCACCATGAAAGTGCACTTAATGGAGCAGCCCGAAAAAGGGCGTATTATCGCACATTTGCTGTCGTATATACCGGTACGCAAGTCTGCAACCATTGATATTATTGAAGAACGAACGACTTTACGAGATGTGCGACTAGCGTTTTGTTTGAGCAAAGATATTAAATCCGCACAAATTGTGCCGGATGGTACCTCGCTTAAACTAGAGGGTAATACCGTTGTTGTTCCAGAGGTGGATGGGTACGCGATCGTTGAGTTAAGCGTGTAAAACAAAATAATAAAAAGTAAAGGAACTTATATGGAAAGCAAAAAATATACCAAGATAGTGGGCTTAATTGCTATATTAATTCTCCTAGGGGGCCTAGTGGTCGCTTACGCGTTGGGTGGGATTAGTAGTTTTTCACATAACAGAGACTTGGGTGATAACAATGTGTTTAACACCAATGCATACGATATGCCTCCACATTTAAATGAGGGCATCAAACCAATTCCTTATGTTGGTGCGGCACATGAAACCCAGCGGATTGTAAACACGATGCCGCTGCCAAGAGGTGACATGACTGTATACTCCATCCAAATTGGTGCAGACCACGGCGGGTTTGGCTATGGGGCGTATACATTAACGGTTCATTATAATCTGCACAGCAGCAATCTCGAAGATGCTCCAGGTGCAGAATTTGAGCAAATTGCTTTAAGATTGTTTGAATTAATCGAAAACTTACAAGCCGTTACGTTCTCCATTGTTAGTCCAGAAGACGCAGATGGAGAGATAGATGAAGAAATAGATATGGACAATTACATTTATCGCTGGAGCATTTCTCGTACAAGCAGCGAAACAGACGGCGGCGCAATTACGTCATTCAGAGGAATATTTACAGGGGAATAATCAACAGGAGGTACTTTATGAAGCGTGCATTTATTAACGGCAAATTTTATTTAAGCGAAGGAAATTTTGCACAAGCGGTCATTACAGAAAACGGAAAATTTACGCATGTGGGCAGTAATGATGAAATCCATACCCTAATCACCGATGAGGAAGTAATTGACATGGGCGGGCGCACTGTGCTGCCTGGTTTTAACGACAGCCACTTGCATTTATATAACGTAGGCGTTATGCGTTCCGCTCTTAATTTAATGGAAGCTACATCCATCCCAGAGTGCATAACTGCTGGGCGGGATTATATTGCAAAAAATACCGTTGCTCCAAATCAGCCTGTATTTGTCCGGGGCTGGAACCAAGATTATTTCACAGACCGTCGCCCACTAACCCGTTACGACTTAGATAAAATTTCTATGGAACATCCAATCGTTGCAACACGTGCCTGCGGCCACTTAGCAACGGCAAATTCCGTGGCATTAAAACTAGCCAATATCCACCGAAACACCCCAGATGTACCCGGTGGCGAAATTCGTAAAGATGAATCCGGCGAGCCTACAGGCGTAATTACAGAAAATGCGCTAGAACTACTCAACGTCTTAAAACCAACACCAAGTGTTGAAGATATGGCCGCCACCATTAAAACAGCCATGGAATACGCCGCAAGCCACGGAATAACATCTGTACAAACCAACGATTTACGCAACGAAAACTGGCAAACCATGCTTGATGCATACAATTTAGTATACAGCCGCAAGGAAGGCACACTGCGAACCTACCACCAATGCTGTTTTACGGACATTAACGGCTTGCAAGGCTTTATAGCCGCTGGGCAGACAATGGGGCAGGGGAATGATATGCACAAAATTGGTCCTATAAAAATGTTTGTAGATGGGTCACTGGGGGCCCACACCGCCGCCATGCGCTTGCCATATAAGGATAACCCAAACACTACCGGGGTCTATTGCATGACAGTAGAACAACTGGACGAAATGGTAAAAACCGCAAACGCTTCCGGTTTTGGTTGCGTCATACATGCCATTGGCGATGGCGCGATTGATATGGTTCTTACAGCCTATGAAAAAATAAGCGCGCGCAACCTGCGCAACGGCATAATCCACTGCCAAATAACCGACTTGCCACTGCTGGAGCGGTTTAAAACCACCGGTGTACTGGCCTTAGTACAGCCAATTTTTTTACATTACGATATGAAAATTGTAGAATCCCGGGTAGGCAAAGCACTTGCGTCTACTTCCTATGCCTTTAACACAATGGACAAGCTGGGCATCCATACAAGCTATGGCACAGACGCACCAATTGAAGATTTGAACACCATGAACAATCTACACTGCGCCGTAAATCGGCAAGATTTAAAGGGCGAACCCACGGCTGGATACAATCCTAACGAATGTGTGTCACTCTCCCGCGCCATTGATAATTACACTATAGAACCTGCCTACGCCAGCTTTGACGAGAACAAAAAAGGGCGTATTACCCCCGGATTTCTTGCGGATATGTGTGTACTGGATAAGGATATATTTGCGATCGACCCCAGGGAAATTGCGTCTGTTAAAGTAGACATGACAGTGCTTGGCGGTGATATTGTTTATACAAAATAGAGGTGATTAGTATGAAAACTAAAATAGAGATTTCTGACGCAGAATATCAAGTAATGAAAGTTATTTGGTTAGCAGCGGCGCCCCTTAACACCAACGAAGTTGTCGAAGGGCTAGAAACATCTACGGCATGGAAGCCAAAAACGATACACACGCTGCTCTCCCGGTTAGTTAAAAAGGGTGCATTGCAATACAAAAAGGATGGTCGTGTATTTGTTTATACTCCCCTTGTAGAAGAATCAGAAATATTAGCTCAAGAAAACGATAGCTTTCTTAATCGGTTTTACGATGGTGCATTAAATCCAATGGTGGTTAACCTATTGGCGCAAGATAAGCTTTCGGATAATGATATAATTGCCCTAAGGCGTATTTTAGACGAAAAATTATCGGAAAAGCGGTGAAGGTGTGGATACGGTTTTTGCGCATTTTATAATGGCTGTCCTTATTTCTTCCATAGGTATATTGCTTATTTTACTGGCTAAAATAGGGCTAAGAAAACATATATCTACAAGATGGCAATACAAATTAGACTTGCTATTTTTTGTGTTGCTTGCCATGCCGCTTATACCTCGCCATTTTTTTGCGCATTTTAATTGGGGAAACTGGTCTGCTGCCACACTACTTGACAATAGAACTGCAACCACCGCAACTGCTGCTGAAGAAGCTGGGCAAGCATACGGTATGCGCTGGCTGCAAGACTTTGCCGTAACTGTAGATCGTTCTGCACCGGGGTATCTTTCAACTATTTTTATTGGTATATGGATTATTGGTATGGTTACTTTGCTGGCAATTATGCTATGGCACCACCGCAATTTACGGCTAATAAAAGAATCTGTAAACCCTATCAAAGATAAGGAAATGTTGTCTCTACTGTCGTCCTGTAAGGCTGAAGTTGGTGTGAAAAGTAATATTTTGTTAGGATCCTCTATTTTAGTAAAAACGCCAATGATGGTGGGATTTTTCAAACCACTTATAATTTGCCCTGCGGGAAAAATATCATTAGAGCATATGCGGTATGTAATGCTGCATGAGCTGACCCATCATAAAAATAAAGATATTAAAATTAACCTAATAATGACGCTGTTTCAGCTTTTATATTGGTTTAATCCATTGGTATATATAATTTCAAAACATATGCACCTAGATAGGGAGCTTGCTTGTGATGCTTCTGTTTTAGAAATACTACCAAGGAGGTTTCATATTGACTATGGCAAAACTTTATTAAATTTTGTAAATAGACAGTCGTCATCAAGGGTATTTTTCTCGACAGCAAGCATGGGTGGTTCCAAGCCACAAATTATAAAGCGGATTAAGCATATCGCTTCATATGCAACTGAGTCTGTTTTTTCTAAAGCTAAAAGTGTATGTATATTTATCTTAATGGGAATGGTTGTGTTTTTACAAATCCCAATGATGGCCGTACTAGCCGGCACTGATGATGATTCATTTAGTTTTCAGGCCGACAGTGTGCTGTATACCGACCTCTCAAATTTCTTTAGAGGTTTTGAGGGAAGTTTTGTGCTTTATGATTTAGAAGCCGGTGTATACACCATTCATAATAGAGACATGAGCGTTACAAGAGTGTCTCCTAATTCTACTTACAAGATTTTTAGTGCGCTTATTGCCTTAGACACTGGCGTTTTAGATAGGGATAATACTGTGCAGACCTGGGATGGAACGGTGCATTCTTTTGAAGCGTGGAATCAAAACCAAAACTTGGCATCGGCTATGCAGTATTCTACTAATTGGTATTTTCAAAACATGGATGTACAAATTGGAGTAGGGGAGTTGTACCGTTATTTATCCCAGTTGGCTTATGGGAACACAAATCTTTCCGGCGGTATTACAGACTTTTGGATAGAATCTTCCTTGCGCATATCCCCAGTTGAGCAAGTGAGGGTATTGAGAGATTTTTATCAAAGCAATACAATATTTGAAGCAGCGCATATAGATACCGTAAAGGATGTATTGCGGTTGTCTGAAAACAGTGGTGCCGTACTATCAGGAAAAACCGGTACAGGAATCGTAAATGGACACTTTACTAACGGCTGGTTTATAGGGTACGTTGAAAATGCTGACGGTACATTTATTTTTGCAACATATATCCAAGGTGCGGATGCCGGGGGTAGCGTTGCCGCGGGAATAACCCTTGAGATTTTGGAAGATAAGGGGATTTTTTAACCTTATCTTTTTTTCTTTTTTGAATTTTTACGTGTTTTCGATGTTTCCAAACCGCTCACTCGTGAAAGCGTTCCGGCCATTAGCCTCATTGCAGGGTCTGTAGATATTGCGTCTAAGGCCGATTGTTCGATATCTACAAACATATTGTTTAACTTATCTGGGTCTAATCTAAGGTCGCCATCAACAATAAGCACAGACAAGCCTTGATATATTTTAAAGTACATCTCTTTAAATCGCCAAACCTGAATATGTCTCCTAATGGCAAGTATTTCGAACACAAGAATACTGAGTGTAAACATGACCGGAAAAAATAGATCGATACCTGCATAACCTAAATAAGCCATTCCAATGAATCCGACACCCCATACTGGTAACAGCATGATCGCTAAAAAAAGCTCCACACACCCATACTGCAAGCATTTACGCCGGTACAAATGGAACATTTTATAGTATGTGTCCATTCGGTTTTGCGCTCCTTGGCAAATGTCTTCAGCTGCATGAATTTTGGACGTTCGCTCCTCATCTCGTAAGTTATCTTTTACATATTTAACACTGTCAATTTCAGGTGTTGTCATAATAAAGTGCTTTTCCAAATTTTTAAACCTGCGACGGTAATTGTCAATACCTTCTTCGCATTTAGTATCGGCACACATTGCGTGGCGAGATCCGATTAATGAAGCGATGAGGGGAGGGATTAATTTTTTGCCGTTTAATTTAATTTTTTGCCTCACAACTAAAGCCATCTCGCCAAAAGCTACTAAAGCAGCACCAACGGTAAACAAAATAACCGCCTCTATCATTGCGCCGTTACTAATTAAGTTGCCTGCACCCGCAATAAACGGAATAAGTAAAAGCAGCCACAAGGCCTCAAACCAATAGAATTTTATGCTGCGCCTGTGCACTTTCCAAAATTCGGCTTTGTATTTTTTAATCTGCTCATTTTTTTCGTGCAACAATGTGACGGTTGCCTCGTTTAGTTCTGTTGGCTCAAGAGCCAAAACGCTTTCTACAAAAGTAACCAGCCTCATTTTTGCGGCGGCAGAGAGATAATGCACACCTGCACGCCATTTAAACATCTTCATTTTTTTACTAATTTTCTTTTTACGCAAATAGCGTTCAAAAACCACAGGATTTTTTTGAGCGCGTCTGGATGTATCGTCTAAAATCATATGGGTTTCTCTAGATGTCGCCCAAATAAGCCGGCGGAAGGCCCTCATAATCAGCCATTCATCCTTTATTGTATTGCTGTCTTTGTATCCTTGCCTATGGGGGATATCCGTATTCCAAACAGGCCCAATAGTTACCAAGGGCACAAAAATAAACCTTTTTCGAGGTTTAAATCCAGCATTAAATATGCGGCTGCTATATATTTGCATTTCTCTTTCATATCGTTCTTCTTCGTCTCGTTTCGCTCTTTTCCAGCCCATAAAGTGCTTCCATATTGCTTTTTTAACAAATAGTTCGTCATCGTTAGAAAGGAATCGGGTTTCGATTTCTGTCACAGCTTTTTTTAACGACTCAAAAGAACTGTCTTTTTTTATTTCGTTATTAATCACATCTGCTAATTGGGTCAACAGTTGGGAGGATCTGTTTTCATGAGTACTTAGCTTCCAAATTAGCATGGCTACAGGGATTAAAATAAAAAGGCCGAGTGCTATTAACGGATAGCCCTCCGCAAGCATAACCCACGGCATTATAAGTGCGCAAATACCGGCAAATACATAAATAAATGTGAGTGTGCCTCGTGTTTTTTTATGAAAGCTTGCACGCTTTCTATACAGCTTTATTTGATGTTCTTTTACGTCTAGCCAAGTCTCTTTATCCATTTAGCCTACTCACTTTCATATTTTTCTGCTAATTTGACTGCCTCATCGTCTTTATCGCTTAATGTTTCATGATGCTGTCTTAAGAAATTGTCAGCCTTGTCATCTGCTTCTTTTTTTCTGTCTCGTAGACGGCTTCGCCACATACAAAATGCGATTATGAGGGCAATTGCTGCTACAGTCAAGATTCCTATCAAAATTTCATTAGGATAGGGCAAAATATCTACAGGGAAAATCAATCCCACGAGAGACAGTATTACAATTACAATGAGTCCGAGCATTATTAAACTGCCGCATCCCGGTGATTGTTTTAATTTTTCTTCTTCAGTCATGTTTACCTCCTATTTGTCAAGTGCGAAGTATTTTAATTGTAGCATAGGTATAATCACAAATCAATTTGTGCAAATTCTTGACTTTCATGTCTTACATGTGTAAGATGTGGTAATATTACACATGTAAGAATATATTTTTAATGTCGAGGTATAACATGATAAGTGAAACTATTAAAGATACTACAAAAGGCGCATACCGTTTTATAACACACCGCATACTTTGGCTGTTTGTCATTATGGCTGTTTTGTTTTATGTAATGCTTGCCCAACTGTTTGAACTTGCAATTGTTTTACCAAACAATGCATTTACTAACCCGTCACGTATAACAACTCGGGTAGAGCAAACCATTCCGGCGGCACGCGGTAATATCTACGACCGTTTTGGGCGGCCACTAGCAGTGAATGTTACTGTGTTTGTCGCAACGATGGACCCAACCATTCATATTTCCAATGAAGCATTGTTGGCGCTTGCAAGGTTGTTTGAACGCAATGGCGATGGCTATATAAACGAATTTCCAATGACTACCGAATGGCCTTATGAATTTACCTTAGGAGGCTCCACGGCAGAGATACGAGAAAGGCGAGAGTTTCGCTGGAAGCATGACATGGCAATACCGAACCCAATGACCATCACAGCGGCAGAATCATTCACATATTTGCGTGAACGACAAATACCCGGCTGGCCCCAAATCGCCCCAGAATTATCTAACGCAGATGCAAGAAAAATACTAAACCTGCGCACCATGATATTCGAGCGACGGTTCAGGCCACAGATTTTTGTAATAGCCAAAGATATATCCCCTGCTACAATAGCGGCGATAGAAGAGCAGAGCCATTTCTTTACAGGCATTGAAATAGGTATGCAAACCTTGCGTGTATACCCACAAGGGCGATATTTCTCACATATGGTGGGCTATCTTAGCCTAATAAATGCATCTGAGCTTGAAGCAAACCCGGATTATGCCCAGGATGATCTCATTGGCAGAGTGGGTATCGAACGCGCTATGGAGGCCCATTTGCGCGGTGTAAATGGCACTCAATTAGTAGAGGTTGACCCATCTACAGGGCGCAGGATTGGTACATTGCCGGAGATAACCCCGCCGATACCCGGCAACAATATTTTTCTTACGATTGATGGGTCCATGCAAATCAAAACCTACTATATTTTAAAAAATTACCTAACAGAAATTGCAATACGCAGAATACAAGGCGGCAATACAAGAGAACCGCAAGCTACCTACCAGCAGATATTTAACAATTTAATTCGGGCCGGATGGATTTCTATCCGAGAAATATTAGAAGGAGATGAAGACACCGCTTTCGCCCTTCGGGAGTATATTTTAATAAGATTTCCGGAAGCAACAACCTTACGCGAAGACAGAGAATATATCGTTGAGATATTAGCAGAAGGCATTGACGCCGGGCATATTACCCCAGCTATGATATTTGCAACGATGATGGATTTAGGAATTTTATCTGACTATGATGACTTTGCCGCACGAGTACAATCCGGGAGAACATCCACTCATTCCCTAATTATTGAGAAATTACGGATGGGAGAGCTCACTCCCCAAATGGTAAACGTTGACCCTTCTACAGGTTCTGTAGTAGTAATAGATGTAAATACCGGGGCTGTACTGGCGGCGGTTTCCTATCCATCCTACGATAACAACCGACTAACGCACAGAATGGATACAGAATATTTCACTCGTATAAACAATGACGATCCAACGCATCCACTAATAAATCGCCCATTTATGGAGGCGAGGGCACCAGGATCTACCTTTAAAATGATTACTGCTGTGGCAGGTCTTGAAACAGGGGCAATTGGGCCTGCAACCACAATACGTGATGGCGTTGTTTTTACGCGTGCAGGCAGACCTCATGCACGTTGTATGTCAAGTATTGGGCATGGCAGTATTAATGTAGTACAGGGCATTTCAACTTCCTGTAATTATTTCTTTTTTGAAACCGCATTCCGTTTAGGTAACACCACCCACCAGCGAATTGAAACCCTTAACAAATTTATGGAGTTTTTTGGCCTTAACGAACGGACAGGTGTAGAAATTGGCGAATTTGCAGATACATTTAACCGAGAAATAACCCCTAACATTATAGCATCACCTTCCTTAAAGCAATTTCTGCACCAAAGTCGAAATCCCTTTGCCCCGGTGAATGAATGGAGCTGGTTTGATGGGGATACCATACGCGCCGCAATAGGACAGTCCGAAAACAATTATACTTCTGCCATGATGGTGAGATATATTGCCCAAATTGCAAATAATGGTGTTCGTTTGCCTATGCATTTGGTAGGCAGCATCGAAAGTTACCAAGGCGAAGTAACACACATGGTAACGCCTATGCCGGATTATACCGGACTGGAAATATCCGATGATATTTGGGAAGTGATACAAAGGGGTATGTTGCATACAACAACAGAACGCGGTGGTACAGCGACCAATCATTTTAGGAATTTCCCTATAACCGTGGCAGGTAAAACCGGTACGGCAGAGCAAATTGGTACAAGGCTATCCCATACCAGTTTTGGCGGCTATGCACCTTTTGACAACCCACAAATTGCAATTTATGTTACAATCCCCTTTGGTGATACCAGGGTAATGCCAGCGGCATCTACCCAAATAGCAAGGGATGTTATATATGCTTTTTTAACGCCGGGTATGGCTGAACACCCCATGCCAAATAATGCGCTTACACGATAATTTGAAAATTCAGTTGGGTGCGGATAGACACCAACTGAATTATTACACGAAAGGAAAAATATCAATGCACAACGAAAAAATTCCTATGCGCCACCCAGTTAGACGCAGGCATAAGCGCAAATTAAATATACGCGGTTTATTGATAATTTTTACAGTAATAATTATTGCCGTGGCTGCAATCATTTTTTTACGTTCATCCTCATCCGGTGGCGCTTTTACCGCTGCACCAGTGGCTACACCTTTGCCGCCTGATGAACTACTATTACAATACTTCGCCCATATAGAATATGGCCGGTTTAACGACATGTATGACATGCTAACCACCCTAAGCCAAGAGGCCATTTCAAGAGCAGATTTTGTAGACCGAAACAGCAGAATATATGAAGCAATAGGTGCTAGAAATATTACAGTGATAATTAACGATGTATCTATTGTGCCCGACAGGCCAGGCCGGAAATTTGTTAACTATAGTTTAAGCATGGGTTCTGTGGCCGGGAAAATATCCCATGACAGACAAGCCATTTTTGAACTGGACGCAGACAATATATATCGACTACAGTGGAGTTCGCACATGATTTTTCCTGAACTTGGGCCGGATGACAGGGTAAGAGTTGGCAACCTGCCCGCACAGCGGGGCAATATTTATGATAGAAATGGGATAATGCTTGCAGGCCCCGGTCCCGCGTCTCAAGTCGGGCTTGTACCCGGGCGGATGCGCAGGCAAGAAGCGGATGATACATGGGTGAATAGTTTAACAACGCCCAATTCCCTGGATATATCAACATTCATATACGACGAGGAGGATATTGCCTTGCTTGCAGCGTTGTTAGAAATGACACCTGAGCGTATTCTCCAGAGGCTCAGCGCCTCCTATGTAAGGGAGGATACTTTTGTTTTGCTGCGCACCATTGCCAGAGATGCACAAGAACTGATAGACGACTTGTTAACCGTCCAGGGGGTTCTAATTAACAGCACTACCGTCCGATACTATCCTTTAGGCAGAAGTGCCGCCCATTTAATAGGTTACATACAAAATATTAATGCAGAAGAGTTAGAAGAACTGAGGCACGAAGGCTATCATATGAACAGCGTTATTGGCAGAGCCGGACTGGAAAGAATACTTGAAGACCAGCTTCGCGCAAGAGATGGACGAGAAATTTTTATTGTGGACAGCCAAGGCAGTAGAATCACTACTGTGGCGCGGTTGCCCCCAATGGACGGCAGATCTGTAGATTTGCATATTTGCATGCACATTCAAAATCACCTATACGAACAATTTGCCGGAGATAGAAGCACATCTGTAGCCATGAACCCCATCACAGGCGAGGTGCTTGCCCTTGTAAGCACGCCATCATATGACCCGAACGATTTTGTCCGAGGTATGACCAGTCGTGTATGGGAAGGGTTAATAGAAGATGAAAATCTCCCTATGTTAAACCGCTTTAGAGCCACATTTAGCCCTGGCTCTACAATGAAAGCCATTA
>Ga0123355_10001454_pt1 | contig 32943 bp, 25 predicted proteins | sample TergutEmb28metaG_3_FD_89872 | JGI IMG/M metagenome (GOLD analysis project Ga0123355, IMG submission 89872) | Embiratermes neotenicus P1 segment gut microbial communities from Petit-Saut dam, French Guiana - Emb289 P1 | ecosystem: Host-associated > Arthropoda: Insects > Digestive system > Gut ...
CATAAGTAGCAATTACATATCTATACAGAACTGTTATAACATGAGTGTTATCGGGATAAGAAACACGAAATACTTGTGATTTTTTGTCAAAGCCATCAAGAACAAACCCCACACCCCCAAGTCCAGTTGTTATTAACTCAACTTTTTTATGCAACTTGATTTCTTCCTTAAATTTCTTTGTGTCAACAACAAGCACACCATTTTCATGCACCCCGCATGAAACAAATGCAAATAAAACTTCTATCACTCGGTTATACGTCCTGTGCGGGTCGGTGCTATAAAAATCGGGATAGCCCCATTCAAACGGATGCTGCTCTACGGCATCGTATGCTTTAACCAGACATTTTTGCAAAGTGCCAAAGGCCTGAACAAACTCCGCATTTGTTAGGTTGCCAAGATGCTTTGGGTCAATGTGTGTATTCTCTGGAATTGTCACAATAGCCTTTTTACGAAGTATCGCTGCTTGGCGGGCAGTATCGCTAAATGCTTGCGTACAGTATTGGGTTATTATTTTTGATATGTTTAATAGCTCAGGAGCCTCTTTTTCGATGTAAGTGGAGTAATCTGCAAGGAATTTGTACGCATTTTGTCTGCTTGTTAATCCTCGCTTATTTATAAATGCGCTTATTTCCTCTGTACTAACCTGTTGCAAATGCATTTGAAGCTCATCTAAAAACTTTAGCCTTTCTTCTATAAGTTGTGGGCTTTGCCGTTTATTTATTAAATAGTAGTTGTATGCTTGCTTGTCTAACATTATTGTGGCCTCCTTGGTTTATGGTCTAACTGGATACCAGTCATACAAAATGCTAGCCATATCGTGTTCGGCAATCGGTACTGTAATGTTGCCGTCAGGGTATACGGTCATCATTCCGGTTATTATGTCGCAATTAAATTTATATCCAAGTTTTTGCGCCGCATTATGAACATTGTTACCAATATGGAACGCCGAGCCTTTGGTATATTCAAAAATGACCCACTTAGAAGCATCAATCTTTTGGATATATGGATTATACTTCATTAGCGCATTCACATCCGTTATATCTGATTCAAGAATGCCGAATGTTAAACGCTGTCCATCAGTTAAATCAGCTTCATAATCGGCTGAATGATAATGACAGATTGGGGCATTGGGCTTCCTGTATACATTCAAAATATCCAGCCGACCATCACTTTTCATTTCCTCAATGAATTGCTCATGGCTATAGCTACCAGATAGTATTGCCGTAAACCCTATCAATGTGATTTTATTTTTTTGCACATGCCACGCTTTGACACCGCATTTTTCTACGCTGTCTGTTATTTCTTCTGGCACTTCATCAATGACTTTGTATGGCTTTATCGGAAATAGCATTTCCCATTGCACATCGTATAAGTTGGGATTTTGTACATTATGGTAATAATTCAAATGCTCAAGAAAGTTAAACTCTAACCCAGCAAAACTAGCGATTTCCTGTAGGGGCGGGTCAATTCGTGTGAAATCACCATCATATTGATACATCTGGCTATTGGTTATCCATGCATATACCCTCTTGTAGTCATACCAATTAACATCAAGTGCCGTTACATACATCCCGCCTCGCAATCGCTTTTTAACAAGGGGTGCAGGAACTTCAATTTCATCCGGGATAGATACGCACATTTCAAACCCATCATTATCATCCCCTGTTGGGTGGTAAAATCCCAATTGGCGTATATCCGGTTTTATTTGATAAATGTTATTACCCCTTACAAACTCATCAACTATTTTTGCAGCGTTATCTTTAGGGTTCTCGCCAATATACCGATATGATGCTATAGTCATAGGTGGAATGAATACTACTCTCGCATTATCCAGTTTGGTTAAGACTTCTGCCGCTTGGTTTAGGTCGTTTATGGTGATATTCTCCTTAGTGTTTTTTTGCACTAAAGAGAGGGGAGCAGATAATTCTAACACTGAATCGCTGGTCAAGTAATTAAGGTTTAATTGGATGTTGGTTTTTTCTTCAAGCTCAATTATGAACCTATCTAAAATCTTTTTGATTGTAGATAATGCAGTAATCTCGCTGTCCAGCTCTTGAATGCTTTTTTTGAAAATGCTAACGGCAGTAGCGGCGTCGGGATTACTTAAAATGGTACGTATCTGTTTTACTGGGATTTGCAATTTTCGAAGTACAATAATTTGTTGCAAACGCTCAACGGTGGCGGCATCATAAACTCTGTATGAGTAGCCTTCCATCCGCTGACTTTTAATAAGACCGCATTGTTCATAATAACTTAACATCCGTTCGGAAATACCATACATTTTTGAAACGGTGCTAATCGTTTGTAATTCCATGCTCGCACCTCCGTTCCTAATCTCTTGCTAATAGCATAAACCATTACATCGTGTATCGGTCAATAGGGAAATAAAATTATTTTTACGTTACTTCTTGAATTTATGCTCGGCATAAAAGTTGTTGACAAACTTCAAACCATCATGTCACTTAACAAAACCATATTTCATAGGTTGTATTAACACCATCTAAGGGAGCTATGAAATATGGACAACAATTATTCGACAGTAGGCGTGGCGGCGACACAAGCTAATCTGGCGGCATCTTCAAATGTCTGGCCTCCATACCCGGGAGTAGTGCTGCAGCGGGGCATGCAAGGCCCAAGTATCAGGCAAGTTCAGGAAAGGCTAAATGAGTTGGGCGCAAACCCGCGCCTTGCAACAGACGGCATGTTTGGGCCATTAACGGAATCTGCAGTTATGGCTTTCCAAAGGAATAGCGGGATTGCAGTTAACGGACTTGTAGGCCCTATAACATGGAACGCATTATTCACACGCCAACCTGCACCGCCACAGCCTGTCTGGCCCCCATACCCGGGGCTAGTACTGCGCCGGGGCATGCAAGGCCCAAGTATCAGGCAAGTTCAGGAAAGGCTAAATGAATTGGGCGCAAACCCGCGCCTTGCAACAGACGGCATATTCGGCCTATTAACAGAAGCGGCAGTTATGGCTTTCCAAAGGAATAGCGGGATTACAGCAGACGGACTTGTAGGCCCCTTAACATGGAATGCGTTATTTACACGCCAGCCTGCACCGCCGCAACCGCCCCCATCCCCTTCAAGAACAATTGTAATTGACCCTGGGCACGGAGGGGCAGACGTTGGAGCAGTAGTTGGCACACGCCGGGAATCTGACGATACTTTAAGGCTTAGCCTTGCGGTACAAAGGTTATTGCAAGCACAAGGGCAGAGAGTTATTATGACCAGAAGCACGGATGTTGCAGTTTCGCTAACAGAAAGAAGTGAAATTTCTAACCGGAATAATGCAGCTTTATTTGTTTCTATTCACAGAAATGCCAGTACAAATACTGCCGCAAACGGGGTAGATAATTTCGTTTTTACTAATGCCCCTGCTAATACTGTGCAAAACGCATTTAATGTACTTGATCAGGTTGTGGATGCCGGTGTGCAAAATAACCGCGGTGTTATGCGCGCTAACTTTGTAGTCTTACGCAATACAAATGCCCCTGCCATGTTATTGGAGATGGGATTTATTACAAATGCTAGGGACAATCAGCTTTTCGACCAAAATCTTAACGCATATGCCGCTGCCATTACACGGGGGATAATGAACTCCCTTAATGGAGTAAGGCCGCCGGGGTCATTTTTCTTTTACAATGTAGTTAGTGGCGACAGCTTGCAATCGGTAGCACAAAGGTTTGGTACAACACCAAACGCCATAACACGGCTAAATAAATTAACTTCCGCTAATTTAATTATTGGGCAGGTATTAAAAATTCCCAGGTAGATGTATGTAAATACAAAACAAAAACGGTGTTTCCCTACGTTTAAACTCATAAACGCAAGGGAAATACCGTTTTTTTTATACTTTCAAAATTCCTCTGCACGAAATGCGCAGGATAACTTTGACAAATCTTAGTATTTACTCGGCACGGTTTTTGATTTTAGCAGTTACAATAATTACATTCCGTAAGGATGAACCTTACAAGAAAGGCAGATAGTCATGAAATTTTCAACCATAATAAGAATCATCCTTACAATTCTAGGTTTGCTATCCTTGGTAAATGTAGTCATTGTATTAAGTGTGTCAAACCCTACCATAGGTTTTGCACTGCAAACCGCCCTTTCGCTGTTCATTATTGCATACGCTGTCTTTATCAATCGTATTCCCAAAAAAATTCACATATCCGCAGGCATCATGTGTCTTTTTCCTATTGTTCTTGTGGCTTTTCTGTTTATCTATGGCAATACGGGCAACGTAAACTATAACGAAGATGTGGTTATTGTTTTAGGAGCCGGGGTTAGGGGCGAAAGCGTAACACGTCCACTGGCACGCCGCTTAGATGCAGCCCTTTACTATTGGCAGCGCAACCCCGATGCATATATAATTGTTACAGGCGGCCTTGGCAACAGGGCAACCATTACAGAAGCAGAGGCCATGGCACGTTATTTAACCAGAAGAGGCTTACCCCGGGAACGCATTCTGCTGGAAGAACTTTCGACTTCTACTTACGAAAACTTAAAATTTGCTAAAGAAATCTTGAACGAGCATTTCCCGGATGGTTTTAATGCAGTGCTGGTCACCAACGACTTTCATCTTTACCGTGCAGTGCGCACCGCACGGGGTCTTGGTCTGGATGTAAACCGCAGGGGCGCATATACAGACTGGTATTCCTGGCCTGTTAATTACTTACGCGAAATGCTTGCAGTGGTTAATTCATGGGTATTTGGGTAATTAAGTTTGAAGGCATGAAAGACTGCCTTTACGGTACGAAAGTCAGTTTGGATAACCTTAAAAGAATCTACAATTGCGTATAGTATAACAAACATAGCCTCCTTCTACCGCAGGTTGAGATCTGAAACAAATCTCTAGCCTGCGGTTATTTTTTTTGTCATGCCCCCGTGCTATACTCTTTATGAGGTGGTTATTATGCTTGACAACAAAAGAATTGCAGCATTTATCGCAAATAAGCGTAAATCCAAAGGGTTGACACAACAGCAAGTTGCGGATGCATTGCATATATCTTTTCAAGCTGTTTCGAAATGGGAAAATGGCACGGCCTATCCTACAATTGAATTGCTTTACGCCCTTTCTCGCCTATTGGAGACAACAACGGACGAGATACTAAACGCCAAAGATTGCACTGATACCGGACTGACATACAGCAAATCAGGCGTGGATATTTCTTATACAGATGCCATTAAAAGCGAAATGGCTGGTTATGTAAATTCTGCAAACCCCCGCACATTAAATGGGCTTGGCCCTTTCGCATCTTTATATGATATAAAATTTGACCACATTAAAAACCCGGTGCTTGTGTTAAAAGCTGAAGAGCCTGGCTCTAAACAGAAACTTGCACTACAATATGGCTATACCGAGTCTATCTGCCACGATATGATAAACCATCTTGTAAACGATATTATTGTAATGGGCGCAATGCCCCTTGCGGTGCTGGACACAATAATTTGCGGCAATGCAGAAAAAGACACAATAAAATCCCTTGTTAAAGGTATTTCTGAAGCATGCCGGGCAAACGAATGTGACTTAGTAGGCGGTGAAACGTCTATCCAGCCCGGTGTAGTAGAAAAAGGTGTCTATGTTTTAACCGCCAACATCGCCGGGATTGTTGATAAAAGCGAAATAATAGATGGCACAAAAATCCGGGCCGGAGACAAGGTTTTAGCACTTGCTTCCAACGGACTGCACACAAACGGTTACACACTGGTTAGGGCATTGATGGACGCAATGCCGCAAATTGTAAATGAAAAAATTAATGACAGCGAAACCTTTTTAGAAGCAATTATGAAGCCGCACAGCCCATACTACAAAGCAGTTAAGGGACTGTTTGGCAACGAGGCACTTCGCGGAATGGCCCATATAACCGGCGGCGGAATTGAGAACAACCTTTCACGAATAATGCCGCAAGGGTTGTCATCCTGCATTGACCTTGGTAAAATCCGCATTCATCCTGTGTTTAAACACATAAAAGAAAACGGCAATGTAGCCGAAAGGGAAATGCTTAAAACTTTTAATTGTGGTGTTGGGCTTATTATTATAGTAGACCAAAAGATGGAGACTGTGATAAGGAAAGAGGTTTCACAATTTTGTGAGTGCTATGCAATTGGCGAGGTTGTGAAGGGTGAGCCGTCTGTCGTGTTTGTTAATGGAATGAAGTGGTAGAGCATGACCCCAAGCCTTACCTACTTACAGTAACCTCTAACACTATCCTATCTTTTTTTGTATTGCCACCTTGGGCATTTATAGTAATCCTACCCACTCCGCGTACAGTTACTGCATCGCCAACTGCAACTGTATAGGTCTTTTTCGCAGGCTTCCAGTTTACAAATACTTTTTCGCTTTCGATTAGGGCAGATGCCTTTCCCCGGGATAAATTAAATGCGGAACCCAGCACGGCATCCAAACGCATGGACGGCACTGTAACACGCCTGGTTACGCCAGTGGTTTCAAGCCCGTCAAGTTCTTGGCGGGCTTTTACTTTTACAGAAACCCGCCCAACTTGGTCTAAGTTTTCTACTATGAAGTGAGCGACATCTTCAGATACATATAAAATCGCACCCTCCGACCCAAGACGAATATCGCCAATTTTACTGCGGTCAAGGCCTAAGCCAAGCACTGCACCAAGATAATCCCGGTGGGTAGGAGCTTTGGAAAAACGCTCGTTGTAAGTGATGGCAATTGGAATGATGGGGAAATTTCCGCAGCTAATTTCCTGCATGTCAAAAGCTATAATTTGGCGTTCGGCACCTTCATATCCGCCATATGCTGATATACAAACCCCGTTGTTTATGCGTTCCAGGGCTTGCACAAATGCTGTGCAACGTACCGGGTCTAAAAAATCTGAATGTGTGAACTTGTGTTTCTTCTGTGCGGAAGCGTACTTGTCTAATATTTTTGCAAAAAGCAGCTTATCTTCTGAATTTTTAAAAGGATTATCTATGTTCACAATGCACCGCTTTCATATCGGAATGTTATCTCAGGACTGTTTCGCCGTACAAAAATGTGGTATTATTCTATGGAAATGTTGAAAACAGTATATCAAAAGTTTGTAAGCAGGGAAAGAAGTGTACGTGTATAATGATGGCAAACCATATGACGAAAAATACCCGGAAGGGTTTATAGCATGGCTATTAGGTAATAAAAAATAATTTTACATGTAGGAGGCAATTATGCCGTCATTAGATTTTCCACTAGAGAAGTTAAAAACCTATACGGGTTCAAGTCCATTGCCAAAAGACTTTGACACATATTGGGATAACGCTGTGAAAGAAATGCATAGCATAGGCACAAACTACACCACAAAACCCGCAGAGTTCCAAGCTCCTGGGGTAATTTGCGAATATTTATACTTTACAGGTGTAGGGGAAGCACGCATATGTTGTAAATTTTTGCGTCCGGACAATGTTAAACAAAAACTCCCTGCAATAGTCATGTTCCATGGGTATTCAGGCAGCTCTGGGGGCTGGGTAGACAAGCTGCCCTATGCGTATGCAGGCTTTGCAGTTTTGGCAATGGATGTGCGCGGGCAAATGGGACACTCCCAGGATACTTTCGCAACCACAGGAACTACTTTGCGTGGGCATATTATACGGGGCCTAGACAGCGATGATTACGCAAGCAACCTGTTTTTCCGCAATGTATTTTTAGATTCTGCACAAGCGGCACGAATTTTAATGGATATGGATTTCGTGGACGAAAACCGTGTAGGCGCAATGGGCGGTTCACAAGGCGGTGCACTAAGTACTACATGTGCAGCCCTGGAACCGGGAGTAAAAATGCTTGCCCCAACTTATCCATTCCTGTCCGACTACCGCCGTGTGTGGGAAATGGACTTGTTCCAGCATGCCTACGACGAACTCTCCTACTATGTGCGCAACCGCGACCCGCGCCATGAGCGTATTGATGAAATGTTTGAAAAGCTGGGCTATATAGATATCGCTAATTTGGCACCGCGCATTAAAGGGGAGACATATATGTTTATTACCTTAATGGATGCGGTTTGCCCACCGTCTACTCAATTTGCGGTTTATAATCGTATTACAGCAAAGAAAAGTTGCGAAATTTACCCTAACCATGCCCACGAACACTTGCCAGGCCATGACGAGTTGGTGTTTGAGTTTTTTAAAAGACTATAGGAGGAGCTTTATGGTTATAAAAAACGGAAAGAGATTAACCATACGTAAGGCCAAAAAAGAAGATGCACAGGAAATATTGAATTACACAAAGAAAGTTGGAAGCGAAAGCGATAACCTACTTTTTGGTGCAGAAGGTCTTCCATATACAGTGGAGCAGGAAGAAAAAATCCTAGATAATATGTATCATTCAACATCATCGACATTGCTTGTAGGCGTAATTGACGGCAGTATAGTTTGTGTCGGTAATGTTTCATCGCCACCGCGGGAAAGAATCGCCCATCAAGGCAACGTTGCTTTATCCGTTCTAAAAGAATTTTGGGGCATAGGTGTAGGCACACGCCTTATGACGGAGCTTATAAACTTCGCAAAAAATTCTGGCAAAATAGAAGTGCTGCACTTGGGTGTAAAGGCAGACAACGCAAGTGCCATCGCATTATATAAGAAACTCGGGTTTGAAGAAATTGGTCGGCACCCTAAGTTTTTTAAGATAAATGGCACTTATTATGACGAAATTCTCATGAATTTATATTTGTAAAGGATGTGTGCTATGAAATTTATGAATAGCACTTGTCTAATTACGAAAGATGGTAGAAGAAACTAGCATAAGGAGAGATAACAACCATGCAAGAACATGACATTAACGCCCTACGGCATACCACCGCACATATTCTGGCCCAAGCCGTAAAACGTTTGTTTCCAAAGGCAAAGCTGGCTATTGGCCCATCTATAGAAAACGGATTTTACTACGACTTTCTTACAGAAACGCCCTTCACGCCACAAGATTTAGAAAAAATTGAAAAAGAAATGAAAAAAATCGTCAAAGAAAATTTGCCTCTGGAGCATTTTTTCCTTGACCGGGAAACCGCCTTTAAATACGTGGACGAACAGGACGAGCCATTTAAACGTGAATTGTTGGAGGAACTTACGGAAGAAGCTTCTTTTTACAAGCAAGGAGATTTTGTAGACCTATGCGCAGGGCCACACTTGCCTAAAACCGGTGCGGTTAAGGCATTTAAACTGCTATCTGTGGCAGGAGCATACTGGCGTGGAGACTCTAACCGCGAAGTTTTGTCTCGTATTTACGGCACGGCATTTTTTACAAAAGATGAGCTTGCCGCCCACATTGAAATGCTGGAAGAAGCCAAAAAACGTGACCATCGCAAAATAGGCAGGGAGATGAAATTGTTCACTATTATGGAAGAAGGCCCGGGCTTCCCGTTCTTCTTGCCAAAGGGCGTTGTGCTAAAAAACAAGCTAATCGAATGGTGGCGGGCTGTCCATAAAAAATACGGATATCAGGAAATTCAAACGCCGGTTATGCTAATTGGCGACTTGTGGGAACGTTCCGGTCATGCAAGCCATTATCGTGAAAATATGTATTCATCTATTATCGACGATAAGGACTTTTTCCTAAAGCCCATGAATTGCCCTGGCGGAATGTTGGTTTATGATATGGAACTGCATTCCTACAAAGAATTTCCACTGCGCATTGCGGAGCTTGGTCTTGTACACAGGCACGAGCTATCCGGCACTATGCATGGCCTTACACGCGTTCGCTGCTTTACTCAGGACGATGCGCACATTTATATGACACGCGAGCAAGCTAAAGATGAAGTGAAAAATATAATCCGGCTGTATGAAGAGGTCTACGATGCCTTTGGCATTTCAGACTTTGTATTTGAGCTTTCTACCAGGCCGGAAAACAGCATGGGTACAGACGAAGCCTGGGAATATTCTACAAACAGCCTTAGGGAAGCCTTGGAAGAAATGGGACGCGATTATGTGCTTAACCCCGGCGACGGTGCTTTTTACGGACCAAAAATCGACTTTCATATCAAAGACTGTATGGGACGCAGCTTCCAATGTGGTACAATACAATTTGATATGAACCTACCGGAACGTTTTGACCTGTCATACATTGGCGCAGACGGCGCAAAGCACCGCCCTGTTATGATTCATCGCACCTGCCTTGGCAGTGTAGAGCGGTTTATCGCCATTTTGACGGAACATTGTGCCGGATGGTTCCCCTTCTGGCTAACCCCTGTGCAAGTTATGGTTATCCCAATTGCGGAACGCCACCAGGAAGCGGCGCAAAAAATTTATGACCAACTTGATGCCGCCGGTATCCGTGCAGAAGTGGATTTGCGAAGTGAAAAAATGGGCTTTAAAATCCGTGAAGCCCAACTGCAAAAAATCCCTGTCATGCTTATACTTGGCGATAAGGAAGTTGAAGAGGGCAAAGTAGCCGTGCGTACCCATGAAAATGGTGACGAAGGTGCGCAATGCTTGAATGAACTTATTGCAAAGTGGAAAGCAGAGTAAACATTACCCGGGAGGCTATATTGATTCAGCTACCTGAAATATTTTTACAGCAAATGAAGGGCTTGCTTACGACTGACGAATTTTCTGCGTTTTGCAAGTCATATGAAACCCCAACCATGCGCGGGCTTCGGTTTAACAACTTAAAAACTGTGGCAGATAGTAACATTGTCGATTTTCTGCAATTGGCGTACAAGGAATTGCCGATAGTACCATGGTGCCCGGAAGGGCGTATTTACCCCGATACAGAACGCCCGGCAAAAAGTATTTTCTTTCATGCAGGTTTATTTTACATTCAAGAACCAAGCGCAATGTGCCCCGTAGAGGTTTTATTTATAGATGCAGAAAACGATTCTTTTCCGGGCACAAATCCACAGCCGGAATATAGGGTTTTAGACCTATGTGCCGCCCCGGGCGGTAAGTCTGCACAAATTGCGGGGCATTTGCAGGGTGAAGGCCTGCTTATGTCAAATGACGCAAGCCCATCCCGCAGCCGTGCCCTGGTAAAAAATTTGGAACGCATGGGCGTTACCAACGCTGTTGTAACAACAGAGCAACCGAAGAAACTAGCCGACCGCTTCCCTGCCTTCTTCGACAAAATACTGGTAGACGCCCCATGCTCTGGAGAGGGAATGTTTCGCCGGGATCCGGACGCCATAAAAGCCTACACTGCCAACAAGCCGGAAGCCTGTGCAGCAATACAAACTGAAATTGTGCGATATGCTGCAAAAATGCTAAAACCCGGCGGACGGCTTGTTTATTCCACTTGCACATTTAACACCCAAGAAAACGAAGGAATAATATCGGCCTTTTTAAAGAGCAACCTAGACTTTTCCATAGTACCTATCCAACATGAAAAACTGGGCATTAGCCAAGGCCTTGGCGGCTTACCCCAAACCGCAAGAATTTTCCCTCATTTGGCAAATGGCGAAGGCCATTTTATTGCGTTGTTAGAAAAACTTGATGAACAATCGGAGGCAGAGCCGAATAATACAAATGAATTTTGTAATCCTGCAACCATAGCCGCCATCCCAAAAGAATTCGCTGAATTTTGCCGCAGTCACATAATAGAAAACTTTCCTACAAAAGGGCAAATTGTACCACATGGGGCAAATTTATATCTACAGCCGGAACCACTGGACTTGCGCGGTTTACGTGTAGCCCGCAGCGGTTGGTTTTTGGGGGAATGTGCAAAAGGGCGATTTGTACCGTCCCAGGCACTTGCAATGGGGTTGCGCAAAAGTGATGTTCGTTATGCTACGGAATTATCCGAGGAAAATGCACAGCGTTATCTGCGTGGCGAATCAATTGATGCAGATCATATACTTCAAAATGAAACAAGCAAGCCTTGGGTAATGGTTTGCCACAAAGGCTTCCCACTTGGCTGGGCAAGGCTTGTCCAGGGGCGTTTAAAAAATAACCTACCTGTGGGCTGGGCGGTATCATAAGAGCTTGCCCATCTTCCCATATGTATAGCAATTTGGTTTTGTGTAAGCAACGTAATTGGAGGTTAGTATGTCACGAAAAAAATGGATTGTATTAATTTCGGCTGTATTTGTTGCCGTAGCAGCACTGGCTGTGGTTGGTGTACTTTGGCTGTGGGAACCTGACACCGAGGCTTACCCTGCTTTAGCGGAAGTACATCAGCCGCCCACAGAAGAACTCCTGCAGGAACCGGAGCCGCCTCCCCCACCAACCGCCTACGATATGATTCAAGAAATCAGAATGTTTTTGAGCCTCTCTTCTACAATGTATTGTTGGGATACTGCCTATGATGAACTAAAGGAATTACCCGAGGAACATTTAAGGGAACTTCTTGACTTGCCGCTTTATGAACTATGGGAACTTTTTATCCCACCGCCGGAGCCAGTAATTCACACTGCCCGCCTGGCCTTTGTTGGGGATGCAATGTGCCATATAGAGCAGCTAAACGCCGCCCGTATCGAACCAGGGGTATACGACTTCCACTATAAATTCCGCTACATAGCTCCTTATATTCGCTCTGCGGACTTTGCAATTGCTAATTTGGAAACTACACTTGTACATGACAGGTTTCGGGGCTGGCCCTTGTTCCGTTCCCCACGAGCCTTAGCGGAAGCATTGCTGTATGCAGGTTTTGACTACGTAACAACGGGCAACAACCACAGCTTTGATGCAGGGGTAGAGGGCGTGCGGTCTACAATTGAAATTCTGCAAGATGTTGGCCTTGGCTTTACGGGCACTTTTCTAACACCGGAATGCCGCTATATTCCAACAATTGTGGAGGTTAATGGCTTTACATTCGCCCTTATAAACGTATCTATGCATCACAACGATTTGTGTCAGGGCGAGTACAATTTTATGATGAAAATTGTCTACCACGACCTTGTAGAACAATCTCAAATAGATTACGAGATGATTGCTTCCGCAATTGCCCGCGCCCGCGCCCTGGAGCCGGACTTTGTTATTGTTCTGCCACATATCGGCATCGAATACTACGGCACAATGAACCGTGCCGGCGGCGGTCACCAGTGGGACACTTTTGACAGAAACGATACCAGGTGGAGTAATTGGATGCGCACGATGCACTTCTTTTTAGAATCCGGTGCAGACATTGTTATGAACCATCACCCCCACACATTGCTTCCTGCGGAATTTGTATATATCACAGACCCTTGCGGTAGGGTGCGCCGCACATTTATGGCATACTCCATGGCTAATTTTGTATCTGCCCAGCGCACACAACCCCGGGAAACAAGTGCGGTTTTTTATCTAGACTTTAAAAGAGTAGACGATGGCCCGGCAGAAATTGTAGGGGCATCTTATGTACCGATATGGGTACGCCAGCACGACCCCACCCGTGCGGGGCTAGATTTTACCATACTGCCCGTAACGGAGACCTTGCGCCGTGTAGAAGCCGGCTATAGTGCAGACTTGCGTCCACAAGACATCCAACGTTTACGTGAAGTGCATCGCGACGTAACTCACATGTTGTCCGGTGCGCCTATTCCCCTTGAATATATGGATTACGAATACCCGATTACAAGATATAGAATGCGTGAAGAATTCCCCGGGCTGCCCTTGTGGGGCACATTGCCCTGGAGATAAGACGGCACTATCATGCCAATGTTACGAGCAAAAAATTAAAAAGGAATTAAGAGGAGAAAACAATGTCAGCTAAATCACTGAGTCAGCGTTTTTATGACCTAAAAACCCAAATTGGAGGCAACCGTGAAAAAAGCAACTGGGAATTTACATTTGGCATGCCCCAGGAAGAACAATTTCGAATTACTATGCCAAACAAAATTATTTCCCGTACAATCGCTCAAGTAGAATTCGCTCTGCAATTAGCAAAAGACAACGGGCAATTCGAAGAGCATATATCCAAAACACTTGATATTTTAGAAACCGCAATGAAAGCCCACGGCGTACTAACCTTTGATACTTGCAAACAAGCCGAGGAAGCTCTTAGCCCATTACAATCCGCAGCAAAAGAATACGAGATTCTGCTTATCGCCCATGCTCACATCGACATGAACTGGATGTGGGGCTGGCAGGAAACTGTTGCGTCAACTTTATCTACATTCCGCACAATGCTGGGCCTTATGCGAGAATATCCGCAATTTACATTTTCTCAATCACAGGCATCTGTCTACAAAATTGTAGAGGACTACGATCCTGCCATGATGGAAGAAATTAAACTCCGCATGAAAGAAGGCCGCTGGGAATGTACTGCCACAGCCTGGGTAGAAACAGATAAAAACATGCCCAATACGGAATCTCTGCTTAGACACATATCCTACACCCGGGAATATATGCGTGACAGCTGGGGAGTTGACCCGGCAACATTAGAGGTTGACTTCTCTCCTGATACATTTGGTCACGCCAACAATGTGCCGGAAATTAATGCATACGGCAATGTAAAATACTATTACCACTGCCGCGGGCACCAAGACCGCCACGTTTTATACCGCTGGCAAGCCCCGTCGGGCAAGGAAATACTCGTTTACTGCGAACCCTTCTGGTACAATGCCGCCGTAGTGCCTGAAATGGGTGTTGGCGCAATTGAATTGTCGCGCCTTAGCGGCGGTCTTAAAACAGGCATGTTTGTATATGGCGTTGGCAACCACGGCGGCGGCCCAACCCGCAAGGATATAGAGCGGGCCATAGACATGCAAAACTGGCCTGTGTTCCCCAAAGTGCGCTTTGGCACAATGCATGAGTACTACAAAAAAGCCGAAACTATAAAGGACAAGCTGCCACTTTGGAACAATGAAATTAATCATATTTTCACAGGCTGCTACACCACCCAAAGCCGCATTAAGCTTGGCAACCGCAAAGGCGAATCTGCCCTTACAGCGGCAGAAAGTTTTTATGCCTTAAGCAACTTTACAACAGGTTACCGCTACCCGCGTAAAAACCTTGTACGTGCATGGCAAAACGTCCTTTTCACACATTTTCATGACATTTTAACAGGCTCCACAGTTCAGGAAGCCCGGGAACATGCTATGGGACTTTATGCAGATACCATGAGTATCGCCAACACCATGAGAGAAAACGCTACACGCGCCATAGCAAAAAATATCGACACATCCATGATAGTTGTGGATGCCAATATTACCGACACACAATCCGAAGGAGCCGGCGCAGGTTATGGCATCTCTAATTACTCTGGCGTGCCAAACCCGGAAACCGGCAAAGGCAAAGTGCGCATCTATACGGTTTTCAACCCAACGCCTCACACCCGTAAGGAAGTTATCGAAATTACCGTGTGGGACTGGGTATGGGATTTAAGCCGCCTTACAGTCACAGACCACGAATGTAATCCGCTGCCATTCCAGTTGCGTGACCACCAGCTGCAAAACTACTGGGACCATAAATATATCCGTGTGTATGTAGACGTAGATGTGCCCGCCCACGGCTATAAAACCATAGTTATAAAAGAAAAACCGATGCAGGAATATCCACTGTTGTCCCATGGTTTCCCTCGTAACGAAGAGCCACACGGCCCCATAACCCTTGAAAACGACCACTTAAAAGCCCACTTCTGTCACCAAACAGGCGCACTTCTATCCCTTGTGGACAAAAAAACCGGCATCGAGCAAATTAAGCAAGGCTCTAATGGTGGTAGCTTAGTTTATGTTTCCGCAGAAGCAGCATCCAACAGTGCCTGGAAGATAGGGCGGCACCTGGGGCATACCCCTGTAACTAAAACCCTGCAAATAACCCATAACGACGGGGAACTTCGTAAAACTCTTACCTTGGAACAAAAAATACAAACCTCCCGCATCAAAACCACAATAAACCTCGATAAAGACGCAAAGGCTCTGGCATACTCGTTTGATATCAACTGGGAGGAATACGCAAAACATGACGAGAACATCCCGGTGCTTATATTCACACTGCCACTGGCCAATACCCCCGCAGGATACCAAACAGATACCCCTGCAGGATATATTTGTCGCCCAGAGCGTCACCAAGATGTATGCGGCTTGCAATATGGCGCAGCTGTATATGACAATTCCCGTGCCCTTGCAATTATCTGCGATTGCAAATACGGTTACCGGGGCGTAGATAACCAGTTATCCCTAACGCTAATCAACTCATCCAGCCACCCGGATCCATACCCAGAGCGTGGCGTCCACAAAATAAACCTTTGGGTTGCAGTGGACAGTAGCTGCCCTAAAGCTTTAAGAACTACAGCCGACGATTTTTGCTACCCAATGAACTATTTAAGCACCGGTAGCCACCAGGGTAAACTGTCTCCTTCAGGGCAACTTCTAAGCCTTGAAGCAAAAACCACAGTATATTCATCTGCCGGGCTTACAGTCGATGGCAATTTATATGTACGTGTATACGAAACCTGCGGCAAAGACGACAGTGTTACACTTACACTGCCTTTTGCGCCAACTTCTGCCAGCCTTGTAGACTTGAATGAAAATGTATTAGATATCGGACAGGTAAATGGTAATAATGTAACTTTCCCCGTAAAGGCTAATTGCATTGTTGGGGTTGTAATTGCAAAATAAAGCTGTATATGTAATAATGGCACTACAAAAAAGATTAGAGTTTTTAACCTCTCTGGCCCTATCGCAAATCTTTCTGGCCAGATGTACGGCACAGACAGCTCCAGTGAAGCCCTTGCAGTTGGTTACTTATTGCTAACGGAAGGCGACCACAGAATTACCCTTACATGTAATCGGGGCTATCCCACTAAGCCCCGATTTTTATATCTTCCAAATAACATGTCATAATCTCTCCTCCACCGCAGTATAGTGATATATGTACTATACATCCGGGACGGTCGCAAAGAAAAATCACCTTTGCTAATCGCCCATGCATCTAGGGAGGCCTTTATGAATTTTAGCGATTACAAGACACAACTAAAGCACATGGCAACAGGTGTACTAGTGGCATATGCTATTACCATTATTGCATTTTTGGCATACGCCATGTTAGTTACTTACACAAATATGAGCGAACGTAACTTGCCCACAGTGGTGGCAATAACCACTCTGTTATCTGTAATGGTGGCTGGTTTCGATGCTGCCAAAGGCGCACCAAAGCGGGGATGGCTATGGGGTATGGGCGCAGGGCTAGCCTATATACTTATTATGGTAATAATCATGACGGTGATGTTGCCTGCATTTGCTGTTGACGGACGTACCTTCACTACTGTTATAATAGGAATAGCTGGCGGCGGCCTTGGTGGAATGCTGGGTATAAATTTTAGGAAGTAACGCCAGCCACATAAAACAGAATAGAGGATACAAACGTGACAACATTACAAGCATTAATTCTAGGCATTGTACAAGGGGTGGCAGAATTCCTGCCCATTAGTTCTTCCGGGCATTTAATAGTATTACAACGGGTTTTTGGAATAGAAGAACCTGCTGTTACACTTGACATTTTTTTGCACGTAGGCTCACTGGTGGCAATTGTTATTGTGTTTTGGCAAGACATTTGGACACTCATAAAAAATCCATTAAGTAAAATGACGTGGCTATTAATAGTAGGTTCCGTGCCTGCGGTTGTTGGCGGGTTTATTTTGTACACCACCGGTATGCTCGAAAATAACTTCCGTTCAGGTCTTTGGCTCGCTTGTGCATTTACTGTTACGGGGGTTTTCTTGCTAATTGCCGACAAAATCACAGACACGCACAAGAAAGAGCGTGACATAACCTTCAAAGATGCACTTATAATAGGTCTTTTTCAAGCATTGGCACTCCCTCCAGGAATATCACGTTCCGGCACAACAATCATGGGCGGGCTGTCGCAAGGAATTAACCGCGTGGCTGCTGCAAAATTTTCGTTTATGCTTGCCATTATTGCTATAGCTGGGGCCGGCTTACTGGATCTTATAGCGTCAATTAGAGGCAGCGACTACTACGAAATGTTTGCTGACGCTGCCAATATTGGTATTGCACCAATGATGGTTGGATTTACAGCGTCGCTTGTTGTTGGATATATTTCTATCCGCCTGTTGCTAGAACTTATCAAAAAGTGTAAACTCAGATATTTTTCATATTATGTATGGGCATTGGCGGCGTTAATTCTGTTGGATACCTGGTTCGTGAACAGATTCTTTTAAGGGGTAAAATTATGATGCGTATGTACGACTTACGCCAGAAAGAAGTAATAAACTTAAGTGACGGCGCACGATACGGCTTTGTAAGCGACCTAGAGATAAACAAAGATGGCAAAATACTTGCCATGATAGTACCCGGCCCCGGGCGGGTTTTAGGCGTATTTGGTCGCGAACAGGAATACCGCATCCCCTGGGCTATGATAAACAAAATTGGCGACGATATCATTCTTGTAGATTGCAATACGGGCCAAGTGTTGGTAGAAAGTGAATAGTTAAAATGACTATAGTCGATTAAGTTGAAAACCGTCCTTTAAGGTGCAGGAATTTTTCTGCAATTCAAGGAGCGATAAACCGCGGTGCGCAAGGCTTGTTGCGACGCAGAAGTGCTGGAAAATTGCTAACATAAAAGGATGGTTTTTGGCTTATTCGACTATACAAGGCGGGATAATGTGAAAGTCAACCAAGTAACAAAAACAAAGCGGCTATTCCAGGGTATGGGCATAGGATACGTTATATGCCTGTTTACCCATGTAATAGCCGCACTTATTCCCATGTATGTAGTGTTCCCCTTTGCAGGGCGGTTCTTTGGTCATGATCATTGCCATAGTTACGGGGGGCATTCTTATGGGTTGCTAAACCACATACTGGGGGATATTCTAATTCTTACAATGGTATTGATACCCGTAGCCCTGCTTACATGGGGCGGGCACAAATTAGTAAAATACATAAGATGCAAATGCGGTGTTGTGCATGAAAACGACCCTTGCGAAACTTGCCAGCATAAGAAGTATTAGAGAAGCCTGGAAATATTCCGGTATAAGCCCGAAGGACTTAACTTTCGTCAAAGAGTTTGAGGTTTAAAAGCCTTGGACTTCTTGAATTTACTGGGCTGGAAGGCGTTTGCAAGTTGAAATCAGGCCCTTTTATTTTGGGTGTATTTTTGAGATATCACAACGTAAACTCTAGCTTTACGGAATGTGTCAATCTCCAAAATGTGCGACGAAAAAAAATGGAAAAACTCAAAGTTTGAGAAAATAAATTTATTGAATCAATAAAATTTGTTCATAACAAAAGAATCGCCATTCATGTGATGAAAACGGAATGGTGATTTTTTATTTCAAAGAAATTTACATAGATTTAGCAAAAATTTTACCTGTTCGTGATTTCGATTTTACATACACTTGTTATAGTGTATTTAGGTAAGCTACTTCGGGGAGTGATTGTATGGTACAGGTAGAAGGATATTGGAAAGTTCGGGTTGTTTGCTTGATTGTTTTGATAATCATTATTGCTGCGCTTTGGGTTTGTGGTGAGAGTAGTTCAAACCAAGAAGCACATTTGCTTTCCAGTTGTTCTAATGCCTTTGTATTTGTTTATGGAAATTCTACAGACAGTAGATATACGCATTGACGAACAAGTACGAAATGGGTCGCTTTGGGTGGTGGCACATATCAAGGCCAACAGAGCAATCGTGTAATAGTAGCCCCGGCAACAGATGCAGATGTTGCAATAGAATTACTTAATTTGCACGGATTTTTTTTGGTCGGATGAGTTCGGAGTGATGCATTATTTTGAGAGGGAGAATCGCTAAAAATGATAAAAAATAAATTGCTTACAATCAGTTTTTTTGCTGTTACGACCTTAGCTATGATAGTCATGATTTGGTTCGGGGCGAGCACAGACATTGGAATTGGACGCAATCCTTTACCCGGTTCTGAATTCCCTCGTGGACGTGTTATTGAGAATGTGGAACGGCAAGGTCAACAAATTTTGATGGTTGAGATTTTGTCGGGAGAACATCGGGGCTTGGTGGCCGAAGTTCGCAACATAATTTTTATTGACGCAGTGGTTAACCCACAGATTGGGCAAACCATCATAATCCACTTTGATTATCATGGCAATGGAAGCTACTCTGCCCATGTTCACAGCTATGTGCGCGATACATCAATCTACATAATTGTTGCACTGTTCTTGGTATTGGTAGCAGCTGTTGGTGGGAAAAAGGGCATCAGTTCAGCTTATGGGTTGGTTTTTACATTTGTCACTCTATTATTTTTGCTGATACCCGCAATAATGAGGGGTGGCTCTCCCGCACTTTTGACGATATTGGTATCACTACTGATAACATCCGTTTCGCTTATCGCCATCATGGGCTTCGAGAAAAAAACTTGGGTTAGCATAATCGGAACGTCTGCCGGCATTGCGTTTTACTGCCTATTCTATGTTGCTATTTCCGGCGCACTCAATATCAGTGGGGCAAACATTCCCGAAATGAATCAATTGGTCGGACTGAGCTTTACAGACACCGCAAACCTTACACAACTGCTGTTCTGCGGTATCCTAATTGCATCATTGGGCGCAATAACAGATACAACAGTTTCGGTGGCCTCTGCCACGGCAGAACTTAGCAATACAGGGGCAAATCTTGGATTCAGAGAGCTACTAAAATCAAGTATGGGAGTAGCACGAGATTGTGTCGGTACTTCTGCAAATACGCTGATACTTGCATTTACAGGAACATTTTTTGTCACGCTTATCATGTTTGGATTGTTTGAACTTAACTACATTATGCTAATCAACCGCATTGATATTGCCATCGAAGTGTTACGAGCCATATCAGCTTCAATTGGAATGATTTTATGCGCACCAGCCACGGCTTTGCTGTGTTCCTATGTATATCGCTCAAAATAGGCATAATCTGCATTTAAACTTGCAGTTTATATAAAATAAATATATCCTTAGTGGAGGAAAAAGAATGTTAAGAAAAATCAGAAACCATCGTATTTCAAAGAGTGTCGTCGCATTTTACCTTGCCGTGCTTATGGCATTTAGTGTAGTCCCCACGGCATTCGTTACCGCTGATGCGAGTGTACAAGCTGATGTTAGAACTTCATCAGAAACATGGGGCAATACCATTTCCCCAGCTGAAAGAAGGCTCACGGGGCCGTATCAACTTCAAGTTGACCTGTCTACGGCAAACTACAGAAATTTAACAATGACCCCCGGCAGATTTGTGACGGAAATGCGGTGGACATGGCATTCTCGCTCGGAAGTAGGCGAAATACAAATTTTCCGTGCGGGGTCGTTGCGACCTATCAATCTTGATGGTGCAGTTGTTTACTCTCGACCATTGGGTATGGGTGTTCACGAATCTGCAATTGCAGTAGCAGGCGTTAATGCGGGCGGTTTACCGGAAGTGGAATTTCATCATCCACGCTCTGCTGCTCCCGATGGTGTAAGTGGCATACTGTCTTATCCTTGGTTTTCAGATGAAGAAGGAACGACGGGTGAATATTGGGTGCATCAAATTATCGTAACAGTGTTATTTGCTGATACCGCATATGAGTATGTAATACGTGGCAATATTGACGGCGAAGCATTCACATCTACACGCAAGTCATTCCGCACCGGTCCCGACAGAAATACTGGGTTTACATTTACTGCCGGGGGTGACTCGCAAATTGGTATTGGTGATTTCACGCCCGGACGTGAAACTCATGCAAATAACAACCCTAACCCCGGTATCGGTTTCAAGAGCCATATAGAGGATTATTACGGTTGGACTAACGCAGTTGAAGTTATGGCGGCTCGTGCGCCACACGCAGGGTTTTTCTTACCCGTTGGTGACCAAATCGACACAAACGACCAGTCTTTTAGACGTTCGCAGTTTATGTATGATATTTTGCTTTCACCCCCTGCGTTTCATGGTCTGCCAATCGCCCCTGTAGTTGGGAATCACGAAGCAACTAACAATGGGTGGCTTTGGCACTTCCACTACAACACACCTTTTGAAAATGCGACTACAACAGCATCTGCACCCAACGTGCGTAATCACGGCTCTAATCCGTGGCAGATTGATTACTACATGATTTATGGCAATATGCTGATGATTCAATTGGACTCCAACACTCGTAATTGGGGCGAAGGCAGATTAGAGTGGTTTGAAAATGTAATCGACACTTATCAGCACACCGTTGAGTGGACGGTTGTTACTTTCCACCATCCCCCATACTCTGTTTTTCGAGCCACTAATCTTGGTGAAAAACAACAGGTTATAGCCAACTTCCTTCCCGTGCTTGAAGCTAATGGTGTTGATGTTGTCCTTAATGGACACTGCCACGTTTTTTCAAGAACACATCAAATGCTGGGCAATGTACCGCAATTGACTCAGAATTGGGTACATGCAGACGGCAGTATCGTAAGAGGCACAGAGCCTACCAGTGTTGTTTATAGTCCAACAGGCATAGTGTATATCGCTCTCAACTCTATGAGCGGAAGTGGCTATCGCAATGTTCGTAATATGGGTGGGCGTGATTATATCTCCGCTTACAACCAAAACTTCCGTCGCAACTTCTCCGTAATTGACGTAACTAATTACTCATTCGCGGTTCATACCTATCAAGTAAATGACGATGGAGTTAGCATTACTTTGGTTGACACATACACCCTTGTTAGAGCAGGACAATTGACCCAAGCAACAGCAGCTGACCCACAAGGGCTTCGTCAAATTACTTGCCCAGCAAATGGTACACCTACCGATGTTATCGGCGTAGGTATCGTACCAAATACAGCAAGACGTGCGAATACCGCACTCAATGCTGTAGCTCTTGGTTTACCAGCTACAATAGAAATCGAAACCGCAATAAGCACCAACCAACGCGCAGAAGATGTATTTGGCATTTTAGGCGCACGCGCTTTACGTGACGAACTTAATTCATATGATTTTAGAGTTAGACCTATGCAAGTGGCTGTAAATTGGGATTTATCTTCTCTCCCAGCTTCGTCTGCTGCAAGAGAAGGTAGGACATTTACCGTGCATGGCACTTTAGATTTGTCGAGAATAATAACAACGCCTCAGACTTATCCACTCCCTGCTCCGATACCAGAAGACGCAACATTTACAGACCAAGCAGGTGATGTTCACCCTTGTCCATATGCGGGCAGGTATGTAACCTTCCAAGGTTCGCCCGAAAACATGATGCTCTGGCGACATGGCGGCTTAACAAACGGAAACAATCTGACCGCAACAACACAAATAACATTTGGTGCAGTCGCTCTCGAAGCTCCGTTCAAAATTTCTGAGTTTGGCGTAAGCACTTTCCATTATCATCCAAGAACTAATGATGAGCTTATGAGAGCCGCATTTGACCGCAACACTTTTGAAGCGTGGCCAGCAGTACGAAGTGGTGCAGGGTTTGGATATTTCGCAGACCGTTATAACGAAGTACCTATGCTAATAACCGACACTCCGCCAACCATACCTTTGCCGGGTTTGCAATTTAGAGGAGCAATGGGGCAAACGGCATTGGCAAACATGGGTACAATACAATACAGCCCGGTTGGATATGATGAAAATGCTACGTTCCATTACTTTTCACGGGTGTTCTATCTGCCTGCAAACTTCGACCCTGCAAATGTGGGCGATGTGCTAGGAAGCCATCGCATTTCTGATAATATGATTTTATTCATCAACGGCGTTGAAGTATACAGATATAACACCAGTACAAACAATGCACTTGTGCGTATAGGAGAACCCATTAACTGGAGCGATTATAACGGTCATAACTCTAGTGCAAGAAATCGCCATTTCCATATCAACTATGATTTCAGCTCAAGGTATGCAGGTATACGCCAGGCCAATTCAGATATATCGGTATTTGATTCTGCCAGCCGCACAAATCTCCTGAGTGCATTACGCCCCGGTGAAAACATTCTCACTGCCATAATCGGTGACAACTCAGCTAATAATATGTCAATTTGGTTCGATTTAGATTTAACTATTGAATACGTAACCCCATAGTATTATTAGAAAAATAAGGGGGCGTGAATATGGTAGTGACCTCTTATTTTTACAAACCCTCTTCTCAATAACATGTCGTTTGAACTTTTATCCGAACCCAAATATCTTCCGTCACTTTATCACCGTGCTTTTATGTATGACCGCTTCGGCCATTACGACAAAGCGATAGAAATGTGGGAAGAAATTTTAGTAAGACTAAAGCGGGATTGGAACAGCGAGGATATCAAATGGCCGAAGGAATCAATCGAAATCCTTATAAATAAAATCGTCCGACGCAATCAAGGTAAGGTCATTTCCTACCCGTAAATTTATACCAAGCGAAGCCGTCCATGTTTGTGAAATATAGGCGGCTTTTTCGTAGCAACACGCCGACAAGCGGGAGAGATTTACACGAAGCTGCCAGCGGTCAAAACCCGCGGCAGGAGCAGTTGCGTACATGTAGCATAATGAAGGCAATTGCCGACCTCATGGAACGAGGATATCTGCGGTAAGTGGGGCAGACTACACAGCACCCGTGTTTCAACTATAAAACATCATTTCCACCAGCCTATAAATAAAATTGGCCGAAATACCCGCACAAAGCCCGGCAATGGTATGATACAAAATGGACTTGCCGGCTAATTTAGGGAAGCCCAAATTCTCCATCATAGCCAGGTGGGTACTCATAAACCCGCTCCAGCACATAATCATGCCTACAATAACCGCAACATCCCGGCGGCCTATAACGCCATCGGATATAAGCACAGGGATAAGCCCCATAGATGCCCCCGCAGACCCAAGGGATGTCAAGGGCACAGCAATGGCAGAGGTATCGGAAAACCCAAACAGGGGCCTTATTATAAAACTAAGCCGTTCCCCCAAGGCAGGGATAAACCCTACCCCTTCAAAAGCAGCCCCAGTAAAACCATAGTCCGAAGTACCATTGGTTAGCATTAAAATAACTGTACATATAATTAATACGCCAGGGGCAATGGACAAACCCATTTTTACACCCCTGTGTCCCCCACCTAAAAGGGCCTCTAATAAACGATGGAAGGCGGTGCCTTCCCGTGTAATGCGGTAATTAACTATGTCAAATTGCGCCCCTTGGTTTTCTACTGCGTTTTCCATTTTGCCAAAAAGTTTAGCCGTATGGCGCAGCATAAGTCTTACACTAACCACACTGCCTATAAGTGCGCCAGTTTTGCCGACTAATAGCGGTAAAAAGAAGTTTTGCCCTTCCGGCGATACAAGACCTGCTATAAAGGCCGTTAGTATCAGACCCATTCCAAAGGATGTGCCAAGGTTGGTAAGGGCCGGTATCTGATATCTCTTGAAATAAGCCTGATATCCCTCATTGTCTGTAAGGGTCAAAATTGCAGGGTTGTCGGAAAGATATGTGGTAAAAACGCCAACAACGCTTGCACCGGGCATTCCATACACAACACGCACTACTCTTGATAACAGCTTGTTGGCAATAGATACTACACCAAATTCCATAAACAATTCAGATATTGCCCCGGCAATAATTGCAATAGCCATTATATAAAACACCGTATTCATTAGCAGTGCATAGGATGTGTTTATTATTGTGTTAAGCATGTTTGTCCCGCCCATAACCGAGCCAAGGATACCAAAAAACGCAAAAAAGCACACAATAAACATAAGCCCTTCCAGGGATATAGCTTTCTTTACTATTTGGGCCACCTCCTATGATAGAGCAAAACCTCATGCGCTTGCCTTATCTCTCAAACCAATACACTATATTATAGTTTGTCGTATCCAGCAAGCCTAAATTCAGTTGCATATCTCTTACATTTTCGGTATAGTCTGTCATGTAACAAAGCAACTCCGTCGCTTCCCACAGCGAAGCGGAGGAAATGCAGCCGGGACTCATTCCCGGCACAATGGCAGGGTTTGGGACAGAGTCCCATTGAATTCGAAAGGTGAGTGACAAAGATGACCCGAATCGTTAAGGATTCGTTAGGTACACGAGAAGTTCCCGCAAATGCATATTATGGAATAAATACAGCTCGTGCCCTGGAAAATTTTCCAATTACAGGATACATGGTACACGACGTAGCCAAGGAGCTTGTAGTGGCCTTAGCAATAGTAAAAAAGGCCGCCGCCATGGCAAATTTAGAAACCATGGCAAGCGAAGCAAAAGCAGCTAAGGTTTTGCCATATGTAATAGAAGCCTGCGACGAAGTTATTAACGACAAAGACTACACTTATCAAAAGCACTTTCGTGTAGACCCCATTCAGGGAGGCGCAGGCACTTCCCTAAACATGAATGCCAACGAAGTTATCGCAAATATCGCCTTGGAAAAAATGGGATACGAAAAAGGCCGGCACGACGTTATCGACCCTAACGACCATGTAAATATGTCGCAATCTACAAACGACGTTATCCCCACCGCTGCACGTATTGCCATCAGACTTTTGTTAAACGATCTTTTAGAAACCATGAAAAAATTGCATGAAAGTTTTATTAATAAATCGAAGGAATTTGACCATATAGTTAAAATAGGACGTACTCATTTACAGGATGCCGTTCCTATCCGTCTTGGGCAGGAATTTGACGCATACGCCCGTGTTCTGCAGCGGGACATCGACCGAATAGAGCAAACGGGTAACTATTTGTACGAGGTTAACATGGGAGCTACAGCGGTAGGCACAGCACTTAATACAAAGCCGGAATATGTTGTGGCCGTTATTAAGCACCTGAAGGGTATCACAGGCAAAGTTGCGGGCAAGTATTTCCCTATTAGACGCTGCCAAAACCTTATCGACGGTACACAAAACACAGACTGTTATACAGAAGTTTCTGCCCAGCTTAAAATTTGCATGATGAACATGTCTAAAATTGCAAACGATTTGCGCCTTATGGCATCCGGCCCTAAATGCGGCTTTGGAGAAATTACATTGGAAGAACGTCAGGCAGGTTCGTCAATTATGCCGGACAAGGTAAACCCGGTACTGCCGGAACTTATCAACCAAGTAGCCTTTCAGGTAATTGGCAACGACCATACAATTTGTCTGGCTTCCGAAGCGGGGCAATTCGAACTTAATGTTATGCAGCCCGTGCTAGTGTTTAACCTGATACAGTCTATAAGTATGATGAACAATTCATTTAATGTGTTCCGCAAATTCTGTATCGATACGATTGCCGTTACTGAACGAAACAAAGCGCGTATGAAATCATATGTGGACAAGTCCTCTAGTTTAGCCACTGCCCTAACCCCGGAACTTGGATATAAAACATCCGAGGGGATAGCCCGTAAAGCCCGTGAAGAAGGCATATCTGTGTTGGAGGTTTGCTTGCAAGACGAAGCTATAGTGGCCCAACTAGGTGAAGAAAGATTACGAGCCATACTTGATGCAGACAAAATGACAAGAGGCGGGGAAGAACTGCCGGATTAATATTAATCTAAAGTTGACCTAACAAACGGAAAGATAAACAAGTCAAGTGTAAAATTTATAAAGGCGGTGTAACATGGCAGCAAGAGAAATTGATGCAATTCAAATAACAACAGCTGTAGCGCAGTTATGCATCTCTGCCAATATTAACGCAGACGAAAGTATCCGCTCTGCCATATGTAAGGCGCGCGCAACAGAAACATCCAAGCCGGCAAAAAATGCTCTTGATATGATTATCGAAAATATGAAAGTAGCAGAAACGGAAAAAATGCCCATGTGCCAGGATACGGGTATGGTGGTCGTTTTCATGGATATCGGCCAAGATGTACATGTGACGGGCAACCTGGATGCCGCCATACATGAAGGTGTGCGCCAGGGATACCGGGAGGGTTTCTTCCGTGCCAGCGTTGTTAAAGACCCAATGAACCGTGAAAACACAAAGGATAATACCCCGGCGGTAGTCCACTATAACATTGTGGAAGGGGACAGCATAAAAATTACCGTTATGCCAAAAGGCTTTGGCAGCGAAAATAAAAGCGCACTAAAAATGCTTACTCCTTCCGATGGGGCAAAGGGCGTAGAGAAGTTCGTTGTTGAAACAGTTAAGGCTGCAGGTTCAAGCCCATGCCCGCCAATTATTGTTGGTATTGGTGTTGGCGGCACAATGGAAAAAGCGGCATTACTGTCTAAACAGGCATTGGCCTTAGATATCTTCTCGGAAAACACAGACCCCTTTTTGGCAAGCATGGAGAGGCGACTTTTGCAAAAAATTAACGAGCTTAATATTGGTGCCTCTGGCTTTAAAGGTACCACCACCGCCCTTGGTGTAAGAATTTTGGCGTATCCTACCCACATTGCCGGGCTGCCTGTGGCGGTTAATATTGGCTGCCATGTTGCACGGCATAAAACGGTTAGGCTATAGCCGCATATAACTTGCATTTTTTTATTATTTGAAAGGCGGTATATTTATTGAGCGACATCGGCAATTACGCTCGTCATGCACAATATTGGGACTGGAGTGGCCACGACCGTACTGCGGAGCATATTTTTTGGAGCAATTATGCTGATAAATATGGTAAAAATGTTTTGATACCAATGTGTGCATGGGGTGAAACGGGTGCATATATGGCGGAACACGGATATAACGTAATTGCTTTCGATATTACGCCAGAAATGATAGCAGAAGGCAAGAAAAGATTCAGCAGTGTGCCATGTTTACAGCTCTTCGAAGGCGATGTGACTAGTTTTAATTTTGATATAGGCCTTGTTGATTTTTGCTTTTGTATGGACTTTGGACATATACACACAATCGAAAGAATCAGGAAGTCACTCATATGCATCAATAAGCACTTACGTAATGGTGGTGGATTGGTAATAGAGGCTGGTTTGCCAAGCAAAGATTCAAGCCATACTCCAGTAAAAACTTTTCATCCGTTAAAACAAGTTTATCCTAACTTAAAAGTTTGGAAAACCGGGGATGGATACACAGAAGCTGAAACAGGACGCCACTATATTACGCAAACATTCTATTCTGAAGATGATAACGGCAACATCGATAGTTTTAACCATGCGTTTTATTTACAAAGCTATTCTCGCGATGTATGGCTTGCAGCACTTAAATCATCCGGGTTTGAAGTCATAGGAGAATATAAAAATCGTGCCTTTGAACCATGGAGCAAGAATAACCCACTTTGGATTGTTGAATCGATAAAGTGCTAAGAATATAGGAGGCTAACCCATGAAAATTTCCACTCCTTTTACAATGGAAACAATTCAACAGTTAAAGGCCGGCGATACCATAAAACTTTCCGGCGAAATATATACTGCACGCGATGCGGCTCACGCCCGCATGGTTGATGCGCTTCGAAGTGGTTCGCCATCGCCCTTTAACTATGGCGGACAAGCTGTTTTCTATGCAGGACCATGTCCTGCGCCCCCCGGCAAACCCATAGGCTCTATCGGGCCAACCACCTCTGGTCGAATGGATGCATATTCGCCACAACTTATTGAAGCAGGCTTGCGTGTGATGATTGGCAAAGGCGAGCGTTTACCTGCCGTTGTAGACGCCATAAAAAAATATGGGGGAATCTACTTTGTAGCAGTTGGCGGCGTTGCGGCTCTAATGGCAAAATGCGTTGTAAAAGCAGAAACCATCGCATACGAAGACCTTGGAACAGAGGCAATACGGCAGCTTACAATTACAAACTTACCCCTGGTTGTAGCTATAGATTATCTTGGAAGGAGCATCTAATAATGGAACCTGCACTACAAAAACACTACGAATGGCGAGGCAAATACGAAATTTCCCTACGGGCACCACTTGAAAATGCTCAGGATTTGGCACTGGCATATACACCGGGGGTAGCACTGTCCTGTTTAGAAATTGAAAAAGACCCAGAAAAAAGTTTCGAGCTTACCCGCAGATGGAACACCGTAGCCGTTATTACAGACGGCACGGCGGTGCTTGGCCTGGGCGACATTGGCCCACTTGCGGCAATGCCTGTAATGGAAGGCAAAGCTGCATTGTTCAAAAAATTCGGCGATGTAGACGCAATACCCATATGTATTAAATCAAAAGTTGTGGACGTAATTGTAGAAACAATAGCCTTATTAGAAGATAATTTCGGTGGTATTAATTTAGAGGATATCTCTGCACCCAGGTGTTTTGAAATTGAACAAAAATTGATAGACCGGCTTAATATCCCTGTTTTCCATGACGACCAACACGGCACAGCCATTGTTACCCTTGCCGCCGTAACCAATGCCTTGCGCCTTACGGGCAGACCACCTGCGGAAACCCGCATTGTTGTAAACGGTGCCGGGGCCGCCGGTATTGCAATTATCCGTTTACTGCAAAAGGCCGGATATGTAGACATCATCGCATGCGGCAGGGACGGAGCCATTTATAAAGGCAAAGATGGCCTGCTGGAATCACACGTAGAACTGGCGAAAACAACCAACCCACGTAATGAAAAAGGTTCCCTTGCAGATGCCATGAAGAATGCGGATATTTTTATTGGCGTTTCTGGGCCAAGCTGCGTTACTCAAGATATGGTGCGAAGCATGAATAAAAAAAGTATTGTGCTTGCCATGGCAAACCCAATACCTGAAATTATGCCGGACTTGGCAAAAGAGGCCGGAGCCTACATTGTTGGCACAGGCCGCAGCGACTTTCCTAACCAGGTTAACAATTCATCCGCATTCCCCGGACTGTTCAGGGGCGTACTGGATGCAAGGGCGCGGGTTATAACCGACGAAATGAAACTTGCAGCGGCAAAAGCCATTGCAGAATATATAACGGATGCCGAATTAACGCCAGAATATATAATGCCCGATGCACTTAACAGGGATGTTGCCAATGCAGTTGCAAAGGCGGTTTATGATTGCAGTAAAAATTAATTCAAATTCCTGCCTTTTCTATGTCAATCTCTGGTGTGTACCCTAGTTCACCAGCATAATTTTACCTTGAACCTTACCTGGGTCTTGATAAAGCGCAAAAGCATCCGCTGCTTGGCTAAGAGAAAATGTACGGAAAATAAGTTCGGGGTCGAACCGTAGCTGGCCTGTTGCAAAATAATGGGCCGTAAGCTCCCATTCCTTACCGGGAAAAGGTGCGCTGTAACTCATCCAACTTCCGGTAAGTTTAAACTCTTTACGGTTCATATTTTCCCATTGCTTTGGAGAAAAGGTTAAATCTACATGGGGGGTGCCGATAAAGCATACCCCTGCTTTTTTTCCGGCAACTTCGAATGCCTGACGCATGGTAATAGGGTTGCCAGCGGTTTCAAACACATATCCAAACTCCCCGGAAGGGGAGTTTGCTAATGTATTTACGGTTTTATCTGCGCCTAGCCGCTGTGCAAGTGCCAATCTTTTATCATCGATATCATAAACCGTAACGCTTTTTGCCCCAAATATTTTTGCCCACTGCATTGTGAATATCCCAATTGTGCCGCCACCAAGCACAACAACATCATCCCCACCCTTAAAGTCTGCAAGGAATAAACCGTGTAGTGCAACAGTTGATGGCTCGAATAATGCAGCCTGCTCGTATGGTATAGAAGGGCAATATTTTACTGCGTTTATGGCCGGGATTACTACATACTCGGCAAAACTACCTTGCTCCCGTGAACCTATAAAGCTGTATGCCTTACATAAAGCATAGTCTCCTTGCTGGCAGCTGCGGCATTTGAAACATGGAATAAGAGGGGCTCCGGATACCGTATCACCTACGGATAAACTTGTAACATCATCCCCAATTTCTACAATGTCACCGGCAAATTCATGCCCCAACACAATAGGGTAAAAATGCGCACCATTGTGCAAAACACGCGGCACATCAGAACCACAGATACCGGTAGCACGTACTTTTACTTTTACAGTACCCGGCCTTACTTCAGGCATCGGATAGTCGCTGTAACGGATATCTTCATTTGCGTAAAGGACTGCTGCTTTCATTTTTTTTCGCTCCTAGTCATTAACGGCATAAGATTATTATAAATAGTCAAATATGTTTCAAAGGCTGTATTGTATATATCGCTGTTTTCACTGTTTGGCATGTGGGCACGATGTATCTTTATAGTTTTGTCTGCGGCAGATTTAAAATCCTTGTACATACCTACTGCCACACCTGCCAACATAGCTGCACCCCATGTTGTTGCAGTATCCGAGGACGGCACATCAATGGGTTTTCCGGTTATATCACTTTTTATCTGTGTCCATAAATGGCTGTTTGCCGCCCCACCCATGGCTTGCAAACGTTCTGCTTTTGCTCCTGCTTGCTCTGCCACAATAATATTATGCTTAAGGGAAAAGGCTACCCCTTCCATACTTGCACGTATTAAGTGTCCACGGGCTTTACTATAGTCTAAGCCAAAAAAAACGCCTTTTGCATCTGCATTCCAAATAGGCGAACGCTCTCCGGCCATGTATGGTAAAAATATCAACCCATCAGAACCTGCAGAGATATTACGGGCTAAGTTATCCATTTCAGTAAATGGGTTTGTGTTATTACGAAGGGCCGCGGTACGTTCATCTCCGCCAAGCTCTTTTTCAAACCAGCGCAATATGCCGCCGCCTCCCACAGTCCCGCCCTGTAGAAGCCAGCGTTCCGGTACTACATGAAAACCAAGAATTAACCTTGGGTCTGCAAGACTGTTCTTTGTGCAGATACTCATACCACCGGCTTGTCCACCCTGTTCTTGTGTTTGCCCATCTTCCAATACACCAACACCCAGGGTTCCGCAAGCTGCATCCAGCCCCCCTGCAACAACAGGAGTTCCTTCTGTTAGCCCGCAAGCTATTGCGGCCTTGGCTGTAACCTTGCCTACAATGTGATGAGACGGAACAATGTCCGGCAGCAAATTGCGGCGCAGGCCCATCTCTTTACAAAGAGCATCATCCCATTTTCCCTTGTGGATATTGAAACAGTGAAAGCCATAACCTTGGGAGATATCTTGCGAAACAGCCCCCGTCAGGCAGTATGCAATGTAACTGTTGGATTGCAAAATCTTATCCGCTTTAGAATAAACATCAGGTAAATGTTCTTTGTACCACAACACCTTTGGAAGGGAATATGTGGGCTGCAACGGATTGCCACAAACTTGAAAAATGGCGTCTTCTCCAAGATTATTTCGAAGATTATCGCAAATGTCGCCGGCTCGTGTGTCCATCCAGATAGGAGTTGGACACAACACTTCGCCATCTGCCGCCA
>Ga0123355_10001455_pt1 | contig 32917 bp, 26 predicted proteins | sample TergutEmb28metaG_3_FD_89872 | JGI IMG/M metagenome (GOLD analysis project Ga0123355, IMG submission 89872) | Embiratermes neotenicus P1 segment gut microbial communities from Petit-Saut dam, French Guiana - Emb289 P1 | ecosystem: Host-associated > Arthropoda: Insects > Digestive system > Gut ...
AGACCATGGTCACCGCGGGAATCCTCCCCTTCAGGGAAAATTCCCACGGTAGAACCGGGAATCGAACCCGGGTCCTCATGATTAGTAGTCAGAGACTCTGACCACTAGACCACGAGGCTGGTCTTTTTAGAATAATATTGAAATGGTTCTTTAATCTTTTAAAGTCCTGCATGAATATGTGAATGCATTTTGGAAAACTCTTAGAAATACATTTTATATGTTTAGGCAGCAAGGCAGTTTATCACTTTTTAAGACATGCTGCATAATCTCTATTTTATTTTCTACAAAATGCAGTTTATTTCACAAGTTTTATACTCGCCCCAGTAGGATAAAGTTTAAAGAAATTGGGTGTTAAGGTTGTGAATTGGACTCAGCTGACTCAAAATGGGGAAATGTTGCATGGTTCTGTGAATGCAGTGATGAAGCTTCCAGTTCCATTCGTGTTTCCAGTAAAGGCTAGGGCTGTTACAGAACAACAAAATCTGAAAATCTGGGCACTTTCCTATAGGCGTACTGTGTCCCATGAGGAGTACATATGTTGTAAAAAGTAAGGTTGATCCTGATGTGCAGGTGTATGGGGCAGTAGAGATACATACACAGCTCCACACATTACCCTAAGTGGTAGCTGCAGATTAATTGTCAGTTTTGTGCCCTGGTCACTTTATGCCTGAGTCAGACACCCCTATACAGAGATTCAGTTTTATGGGTTTTGAAGTCATGCTATTTGATAACTAGTTAATTGTGCTAATGTGGTGTAGGCAACACACTTCTCTAGAACATTAGTAGCAATTTGTCAGTTGATGTGCCATAGTATCCCAGAAGACTTGAATCTTCACCAGACCCAGTGTGAGAACCTGAAATCTCACAATCATTGTAACCATTGGACACAAGGTTGGGTGAGTCCAAGAGACAGGTTTCCAGTGTGCATAAGAGAAAATTCTGTACTCAGGTGGGCATCAAACCCTGATTACTCAGTTGTTGAGCTCATAGTCTGATTGATACCAAGAAATATATACTTTTATGCCAGATATTAAAATGATGTTGTTTTGTTGCAGGTGTGTTCAATTTGCTTCAAAACAATACCTCAGAAACATCAAGTTTTTAGTGGAGGTGGGACATATAGTCATCCGGTGGAAGACAGTGAATTATGTAGGAGGCAAGGCCTCTCTCCACGTCCTGCAGTTGTTAAATCACCAGCTAGTGCAAGTGGAAGTGATATACGTTTCAAGCCATATGAATTGGGTGCCAGCAGTAAAAATGCAAGTGCTGGAGTTCCCGTCTCAACAGCAAAGCGGAAAGTGTCCACTGGAGGTACGGGAGATACAGGATCAGTACGTAGCAGTAGTGCAGGAAATGTAACAACTGCATCTCCTGGACCTGTTACTTCAGAACAGAATGGCAGTGGGCAGCAGAATTTGGCTGCAACCACTTCAAGTAACAGCAGCCTGCAGAATTACCGTTGCTACATCTGTGCAGGTATGGGCATATCCTGAACATTTTCTTTGCAAGGGTATGAAAAACCCCACTCACAAAAATATGGTGTTTGATGATAACAATGGGGAAAACACAGACTTTTAATTCCTCAAATTGTGGCATGGATTGATGTGTGTGGGCATGCTAGTTTATTTGGGGTTATGGTAGGCATGCATGTCAGGTGTCGCAGTAAAGAGTCCTAGTCTCCAATCTTCACTGTGTTATCTGTTACAAGTGGGGACTTCTGGTGACCTGTATCTGAAGTACCACTATATAAAACCAATGAGCATTACTGAGTGTCATGTGATTTATGCATATGAAGAGGTGTGCTGTCTTGATGTAAAGTTGCTTTTTTTTTTTAAATGGAATGACTTTAAAGTCACAGTTAATGTTGGAACAGTTCTTGTCCATTTGCTGCCTTATTCACTTAAAAAAAAGTATTGCTGATGTTTGGGCCATCAAGTACAGGACCATTCTTCATTTGCATTTTTCTTCAGTGATCGTTTGTTGTTTTTAACTTTTAATTTTCATGGTACTAATCATTTGCCTTCACTTCATTGTTAGACAGTGTAAATATTGATATTTTGACCTAGCTGTGCTTGCATAATTTTACGGCTTTATGTTCAGATAGATAGAAACCCTAATTCTGAAGAAGTGGAGCACAAGTGCAGAAATAGAGTTTGGAGAGGGGTTTACATTGCAAACAGCAGGGTGTGGAATGTCTCTTTTACCAAAAGACAGGGTGCAGTCGAAAACTGTGAACAGATTGTATGAATTTCCTTCAGTTGAGAAATGTGGTGATGTGCTAGTGGAAGAGAGATGTTGGCCAATTTGGCAGCCCACCACCCACTTGACCAGTGGCCACTGATTGAAAATGTCATGTCATGTGTGCAGCACGTGACAAAGGCATGTACCATTCAAAGTTCCAGTATGCTAAGTGAGATTCCAAGTTCTTCCAGGAGTAACTGTGAAGGTCATGGTGCTGTGCAATGTAATGTAATGTATACCTATCCACCAGGCTACACAGTATCACATCTCAGGAGAATCTTGTCTTTGGCTTTAGATTAAGGTTAGGTCGCGTAGTATTAGTTTACTTTAACAGGTTATGGTAAGAGGTATTTTCGTTTTGTGTTATTTAGTTTCCCAGTACTGCATGATTTAATATGCCATTGTATGATAATTACCATACATTACCATCACATTACAACACAACCTTATACAAATATTATTTTATTTACACTGATTGTGATCACTATGGATTAGTGATGTATTTCTTTTTGAGAATTACATGTTTTCTTAACTTCTGGACCTCATGTGTGTAAAATGCTTTGCCTGTGTCTGAGATTTTAGAGTAAAACTTCTTTTATCCAAATCAGGTTTATGATTTGGAAATGGAGTGTGGGTTATGAGACTGAATGACAGAAGGAGATTAGATTGGAAGTCAACTTGCAAGAATGTTGAGGAAATAAAGGAACAATAAACAGACCAGAAACTTCAAGCAGAATTGATAATGTGAAAAATTACCAGTCACATTTGAGACTTCCCTTCTGTGCTTCACCCAGTATTGTAAGGCTAGCATGAATTGCAAATTGGAAGTTATGCATGAAGTAGTCTGTTTATTTGCATAACTTTTTTTCAAAATGGATTTATATTAACTTCATCAGATATAACCTAAATGTTTTTCGTGGTTGAAATAACCAAATCTTCAGTTGGTTTGTTTGTGTTGAAAATCTATTACCTCACAAATCAGTATCCCGCATTGAGTCTCACTCTGATCTCAGAATTTTGCATTATCTTGATGCTTTGCTATTCATGCAGGAAATCAAAACAAGCACACAAATGGTGTAGCCTCACTGTAGCTTCTAGTTACATGATGTTCATACCAAGATTCCTGAAAATTGATCATTGGAAAAAGTGGTTTGATCACACTGTCAGATGTGTGTACACAGTTACAGTTGGATGTCTTTATATTATAAGCCTGCTTTCTGTAGAAAACGAAATGAATAAATTAGTTTAAAAAGAAGCAGGAAAACCCAGGAGTAGACAAAAAGGGCAGTTTTCACTTATGAACTTTTAAACTGAATTTACATCACTCAGTCCTTATAATGGAAGGAGAAGATATATGTTGTAAATACTTCAATTTCCAAATCATGTAAAAAATGGAATTTCCCATTTAACTTTAAACTTCTTTATCACATGAGTGAGATTTGAGGTCCACAGGGCTGTGAGTATTAAGGTACTGGTTTTCTGGGATATGCCATGTGCTTGTTGATTGGCAGTGGCAGCCTTCATCTGCCCAGAAGATGGCAGGTAGCAGATTCTTATAAAACAGTGGTCTTAAAATTATTAATATCTGAGGAACCCTTATGACTGAAACTGAATTTTCATGGAACCTCGGTACAGTAAAAGTGTACTTTTTGGTTGAAAAAGAAATGAAACTTTTTAAAACCAACTTTTGTGTTCAGAAATATTCTACTAGCAGGATACTACACTTCATTCAAGGTGCAGGGATGCATGAATACAAGGGCTGCACAAAGGATCAAATATGTTCAAAGTGGATGGGTCACTAATATGCCTTTCCTCCATGTATTGTATTCTAGGTATAAAAATAAAATAAGTGCAGTTGTGAAAATCGGGATATTGTTATTGATGATTTACATTGAAGATGAAAGGAAGGAAAATAAAAAATGCAACATATTGTTGTCAGAATTATATATGTCAACTTTATTATAAAGGAAAAATACAGTTTGAATATGACTACTCTAAAATATTGACATCCATCAACTGAACTCATGGCATCACATTCTTCCCACTCCCTGTAATGCATCTTATCATATTTGGTAGGATCAGGAGGTTTGTTCGTTGAATATGTGAACATAATTTGACTGTTTACCAATTGACATGGCATCATTTCACAGCGACTTGGATCTTCAACATAGTTTGATTTATAATCACTGAAGACTGAGCAGTGCAGTAGGAATTATAGCAGCACATTTCACAGTGCTGTCAGGATATACAAGTGTGTTCTCTTTTCGTTGTTCATATTCTACATTTCACAACAAATAAGTAAATACATTGTACCAGAAAACCATTTTTAAACTCAGTGTGTGTATATGAGTGCACATATGGGTGTTCATACACAAATATGTATGACTGTGCATGCAGGTGGGCGGGAGTGATATATTTGTTTTTAACTGACATTTAAATTATTTGTGTGTGTGTTTTAAATATATACTTCGCTTTACATACTGGTTATAAGTTTGGTATCTTGCAGTTTTATTTTGCTGCCTTTTGCTGGCAAATGGAAGCTCTGTTTCATTCATCCGTTTTGTCAGTTCATCTGCATAGGACACATCCACTTTAAAATCTGTATATATAACAGCATATTTTAAATTGTGTACATTATGAAATGTTTGTAAAAATGTACACTGTATTACAACAGTTCCTCATATAATTTAAACACCACATTGATAGTGAGATATACTGTTCTACAAATTCAGTAATTTTCCCCGTAGCACCTCGTACATGTTTTGTGAGTTGTAAGACGTGCTTTGCATATCAAGAAAATTAACTTAATTCCAATCAAAACACTGTACGTAAGAACAGGTCATCTTTCCAAAAACACATAATTAAGCACTGTATTTTACTAAATAATAAGACAGGTATTCATCTATGGAATAGAATATATGTTGTAAGAGAAAGGCTGTTAGCTTTCTCCTAAATTGCTCTATTTTTTCAACTTTCTCAGTTGACTTGACAATTTTAAGAACATTAGGTTTGCAAAACTGATAGTGGAGCTGCACCCTTCGGCTCATATTATAGTTGCAGATTTCTGTATTTTTTCCAACTGTCCTGTGTTTATTCTTTAATAGCATACTGTTATCCTTGTATACACACACACAAGGCATTGAAGGTGTGTTTAGATTTTTAAAACTTCCCCTGCAAGAAGTGTACCTCCCTATGTTGCTAATTAGTCATGTCACTTTTTTGTAATTTAAAACATGCTTGATTTCAGAATCACCACTCCTACAAAAATTAAACCTTGTGTCGTGCAGGAATGGCAGTGTACAGAACAAATACTGATGTAATATATGTACTCACTATGTCCTTAAGAGATAGTATTACATAATAACTCTTACGGAGCTTTGAACGTAGACATTCAATATGTACAGCCCATTTTATATTTTCATTAATACACACACACACACACACCAACACATATATATATATGTATGTCCAGGAATTTTGTTTCCAATTTGCCAGTAATATTCATACAATCAAAATTAATTTGTGCTTTCATTGGACATTTCTGTTGCCAAGTATGAAAAGACATTACTGTTGTCTTCTGAGTATTTATCATAAGACTGTGTGAGTGAAACCATAGCTGTTGCTCATTTGTAAGTCTTAAATTTTGTTTTGGAGAACATTTTCATATGCTACTCTTACTGGGGTATTTGTGTCATCTGCAAATAAAACTATTGATTTTTTAATGTTTATTGGGAGGTTATTTATTGAAACAGTACTGGTTCAACAAGTGAGTTTTCAGGCATGCCATCTTTCATTTTGCTTAAGGCTGAAACATATATTTCTTGTTTTAGGTGTATTATAGATTAGCATACAGTTCACTTTAATTGAGCATAAGGTGCATATACAGTGCCTTATGTTAGACCATGAAATTTGCAGTGGCAGTATTGATTTCTGTTTGTGGAGAGTTAAGTGTAAAAATTGTAACTGTCTTTTGGCTAAATATGTTTTGTTTTATGTGGCTTTTCAGATTAGTAATTTGCACTGAGTGCAGTTAGAGTTTTATGCTGGAGTAATAGTATTAGGATTGAAGTAATGTAACACCTGACCAGATCGGCTGTGCACATGGGTGATTTACAGTAATGCAACATGTGGGTAGTCAATGTTAGTTGAAACTCTGGGTTACTGACAGTGGTTTGTTTTAAAAGAATAGTTGTGAGCAATGGTGTTGCTGGGTTCTTTGGTGCCTGGTGCATGTAATAACACTGGCCACCCCTAACAGAAATTATTGCCTTTAAAAAACCATGATTTTTTTTGTTGAATTTCCTTTCATTGGGCTCAGTTATTTTGCCAACCCTTGGATTGTGCTTCCTGGGGCAGCTTCATCACTCCCCACTCCCAAGCTTTAGCCTGATCCATAACCTGTGGATGAGAGTGTTTTGTGTTCTGCTTTGAAAATTGATGGATATATGGTTTCTGTGTAGGTCTCTGCCCAAGATCCCATATGAAGTGGTTATCAACGAGTCCAGAAGGAATGAACTCCCATGCAATGCACTTTCCTTGCTTGCGCAATATTGCCTGCAACTCAGAAAATGCATGTATGGATTCTCATGGGCGTGTCTTAGCTTGTTCCCGGTGTGTCAGCCATCTTTCCCAACAGTGGGAAAGCCTTGAAGCTGAGCGAGTTCCTTTAGAACGCAGAAGGTAACCCACTTTATAAACACAATTCTGGTGCGTGTTATGCCAGCAACGGACGGTGTATTACTGAATGTGCAACTTGTGACTTAATGGCATCATGACCAGTTGTTCCATGATTTACCTCAAAGTGAGGCAAGCAAAGTCACCATCTGAGCTGTGGGTAGAACTCATTAAGCCTCCTTCCCTTTTACAAAGACTTCTAGTCCTAGAAGTTTTTGTGTTATGTTATATGTTAATAATTTACGTAGATATAAGTGAACAGTGCTCTCCAGTTTGGCTGGTCAGTTATCCTTGGCCCATGGGTGAATGGTCCTAACACTGAATCATACTTGCGTCAGGAGTTTTTCATTTTTCGTGGAATTGTAGATGTGTTGTAGACTGTTGCTGATATATACATCTCCATTATCCTTTTTATGAAGAAGAATATTTACAAAATGCATACATTAAATTTTTGAGATATTACCTGTGATTGGCACTGTTGCCATATTTGTAATTGTTGACTTATAAACAGTATTTTGTATATAATTTTTTGTGATGGTGGTAATGTCTTCATACAGACTTTGATATCTGTAGCTCCAATTGGAGCCAGAAGATTGCTTGGGCACATTGTTAACCACCTATGGTGCTGTAAACCAGAAAACCACATTGTTGTCATTACTGAGTAGACACTTGGTCATACACTGCAGGATGGAAATGTAATCTTTTATATGTAAATAGGAGATTGCTGTAAGAGTATTTACAACTAAACAATAGTGCTGAAGTCATGCCTTGTTTGTTAGATATGATGTACCAAGTCCAGGTGTTGGTGGTTCTTCAGTGGCAGTATCATGTTGGAATGGAGATACATCCCAAGTGACTGTGTCTCAATCAGGAACTCCACCAAATATGACTCCTGAACATTCGACTACAGGCAGTTCAATCTACTGTTTTCTTTGTGGACTTCATTCTGACTTGACGTTAGCTCGTGTGCTTTATGGTAGGCCACAGGTGAGATATGAACTTCCCTCTGTTTGCCATGTATGGTGTTTTGTGCAGAAATAAGCAAACTGTTACCAGTATTTCCATCTGTGTTTGTATTTGTCCCTGAGGCATAATGTTTTCCATTTTGAAGGATTCAATGACCAGGATTGTGTGTATATTATTCCAGAAAGTGTTTAGATTTTAGGGCATTTGCAAAATTACACAAAGTGACTTATCTTTGTCATGTCTGTCTGCCCATCCACATGGAACACCTCAGCTCACCCTGAACAGATTTTCATTAGATTTGATGTTTGAGTATTTTTTTGAAAATCTGTCAAAATTCAAGTTTGATTAACACTTGCCGTCCCCGCGGCATACTAGTATTCCACGGCATCTCATGCCTGATGTCTGATCGGAGTACTTGCACTTCTCGATTTTCATAAACTTGTTAAAAAAGTGTATTGGCAATATTGGCTTCAGGTCTGTACCATCAGACTCCTCCATGTTTGTAGTTTCACTGATTCTCTTTACCTTCCTACAAGCCATGTAAGTGTATATGCTGGATTCTCGCGAGGGAACGGTTACGCAACAAACTGTTTTGATGTTTGACTGAATGCTTGCCTCTCTTTTATCATAGCTGACCCCTGACATCAGATGCACTGAATCACTACACCCCCCCTCCCAGCATTCAAGTCTAAAGTATCAATGAGGTCTGACTAGTCAGCTGATGTGTTGCACGCCACAAGCAACATGGAAAATCCCGGACCAAGTTCTAGTGCAGAAAATACTTCACAAAAAATGTTTATTGGAACTGATAAAATAAGTGAAATTTTTAATGATTCGGACTCAGATGGTGGTAGTTTTAGTGAACTTTCTGACAGCAACAGTGCAAGGTAAATTCACCCTTCAGCAGCAGCAGCATTAGCAGTAGCAGCAAGGAAGAGGAAGTTGTCCAGCCAGAACCTGACAGAGGCAGGAAGAGAACACACAAGGACCTTCGTAAATGCACCAATACAGATTTTGAGTTAGGTTGGAAAGAACAAATTCAGATGATTCAGAAACCTGCATTCTCCAGAGTATCAGGGATAAATAAAAATTTTGATATAACTCAAGACAGCTCTCCCTGGCATATATTTGAAACATTCTTCAGCCCATAAACGTTCAAACTTATACAGAAGAAAATAAACTGATATGCAACGCAGAAAATAAACAAAAAGAAGCAAGAAGGCCATCTGAAACCCGCACGGTGGAATAGTCTCATTACAAGAAATACAAAAACTCTTTTCAATAATAATACATGTGAGCGTGTTATGCACATCATCTCTGCAGGATTACTGGAGTTTGCACCCAATAATTCACACCCCATATGCAGCTTCTGTTGGAATGTCTCAGGAAAAGTTCCTCGCATTATTGATGATGTTCCAACTGAATAACAACGATGCAAAGGCAGCTGCGGGACACCTAGGCTATGACCCACAATTAAAAATTCAGTTATTGACACACCACAAAATTTCAGGATGTCTACACACCAGAAGAACACCTGACTATTGACGAGGCAATATACCCATTTCAAGGGTGTGCATGGGCTGTCCGGAAAGTTTCCGAACGTTCAAAATAGCCCGCCATTGCGTCGACCTAGTGGGACGTGGCAAGTGCTACTCTCTAGTAATGAGTTTGGTGAACTGAGTTGTGAAAACCGCATTGCCCTATCTTGCTTAGTCATTGTGCTGTGCTTCTTTATGTGATCACATGTTTGGCGCGTCTGGTGATTCTCTTGAGACAAGAAAATGAGTGTTTTTTTCATGAGCAATGAATTTGTGTGAAATTCTGTGTGAAAATTGGAAAATCTGTTACTGAGACATTTGAAATGTTGAAAATAGCATTCAGGGAAGAAGCCATGGGCAGGACTCAAATGTACGAGTGGTGGAAACTTTTCAAAGAGGGCCGAACTTCGGTTGATGATGATCTGCGTTCGGGACAGCCATCAACGTCGAAAACTGACAATGTTGCAAAAGTTCGTGAAGTCATCCATTCAAATCGTCGTTTGACAGTTCGAGAGGTAGCTGAAGAAGTGAGTATCTCAAAAACAGCGTGCCGTGAAATTCTTACCGAAAATTTGGGCATGCATCACATTGCAAAGACCTGATGCGTGGTGGGAGAATCGATGGATGCTCCAACATGACAACGCTCCCTCACATTTATTGTTCCTTGTCCGTGACTTCTTGGCCAAACACGCAACGACTGTCCTTCCACAGCCTCCGTGCTCTCCAGATCTCGCACCAGCTGACTTTTTTCTGTTTCCAAAGCTCAAATCAAAGCTGAAAGACTGCCGTTTTGAGTCTATTGAGGCAATCAAGACAAATTCGCTAGCGCATTTGCGCAGAATTCCTAAAAAAGCTTTCCAGGAATGCTTCTGAACATTGAAGCTGGCAGTGGTGCATACAGAGTAGAGGGGAGTACTTTGAAGGTGACAAGGCTGAATAGCTTCAAGGTAAGGCGGGAAAATTTTTACGCAATATATTCAGGAATTTTCCGGACAGACCTCGTATATTCTTTTGTGTCTATATCAAAGGAAAGCCCTACAAATATGTGATAAAAATGTTTGAATGTTGTAAGGCAAAAAGTAGCTGTGTCTACAACCTGGAAGTATATACTGGGGCACATCCCACAACCCAGAACACAGTGTTGTTGACAGGTTGTGTGATAAAATAAAAGGGAAGGGCCAGTGTGTGTACAGGGACAGATGGTTCTCCAATCCAAAGATCTTTGACCATTTATGGGGTTGCAAAACAGGCTGTAGGCACAGTGATGTCCAACAGATAAGAAATGCCTAAACAAGCATTTTCTGGAAAATGGAAAAAAGGTGAAAAAATATCACGCCAGCAGGATCACCTCTTGGCCATCAAGTGGAAGGACATCCGTGATGTCTTTTTCCTAACCACTGCCAATAATATGTACTTGTTGACGCACCATCGTCAAAACCAAAACAAAACCAGCTGCATTGTTGGACTACAACAAGTATAAAACTGGTGTGGACAGATCAGACCAGATGCTGTCACATTATTTGTTTGAAAGGAAGACAACAAAATGGTGGGAGAAACGTTTTTTACATTATTCAACCTGGTAGTGGTCAGTGCACACATCTTGCATAACAAAACAAGCAAGAAAAAATGTCACTGGAAATTTTCTACGAAAAAGTCACCGAAGGATTGGTTGCTAGTGCCAGTATGGAAACTCAAGTGCAAGGCCAGTCTAGCAGTCTAGCTGGCAGACTTGTAGGGAGAGATCATTCTGTATATAGGACTCCAGTGAAACAGGCTAAGCTGGAGGGAAAATCTAAGTGCTCATGTCGCGCGCGCGTGTGTGTGCATGTGCGTGCGCACGTGTGTGTGTGTGTGTGTGTGTGTGTGTGTGTGTGTGGAGGAAGAAGCAAGCTCCAGACTGGGAAAACTGTGCAGAAATGCACTACAATGTACTGCCATAAATGCAGTGTAGGGCAGTGTTTTGAAGTGTATCACACAAAACTGAATTGCTGGGAGTAAAAAGTAACAACTGATTTTCAGAAGCAGTGCCACAAAAACCTTATTTCTGTGCAATGTGTAAATTGTAGTGGACATCTAGTTACTATAAATTTCGTGATTCTGGCCTCAAAATTTCCAGTTGTGGTTTCCAACTCCAAATACAAGTAACTATTCCATTTTTTGTGCATGAGATACAGAAAAACTTCTGCTGTGGTGTGTAAAACTTTCGTAGTATTGTGACAGGAAATAACATACTTTTTAAATTTTTTTCAGTACCCTTAAAATATTCCGGCAGGCAGGATTTTAAAGTTTAAATGCTGGCCGGAGGGAAAGTGTTAAAATATGACAAGAATAGCAGGCATTTTGCGTGAAGTTGTATATACATTTGTGATATCTTGCTGAATTCATGTTAGATAAGAAGTGTTTTAGACAAAAGTTGTAGAGAAAATCAAAATATGCACTTTAAATTCTATAATGCTTTTAAAAAAATCTTGCCATTTTTGAGTTATAGTTGGAAGATATGACAGAGCTCTACAGGCCACAGATGACAATATAATACAAATGTGTTTGGCATGCTGCATAACTAAGGCTACTGACACACACTCAGAATATGTAATTCTTACTGCTTTTCCACTGCAACAATTGTTATGCAAACATGCTGCGGTGTTATGTTTATAAGTACATTGCCTTTCTTGTTATAGGTTTTTATTGCCCACTGAAGGTTGTAATGACAGTTACTTTGCTGTAATCATGTTTTGGTTTACTGATGATAAATAGAGTTATTTATTTCATCTTCTATAGGACTTGCTGATGTCCAAGCAAATTGTTAAGATCTGCAGCAATTACAGGCTTTCTTAGACTGTGGGGTTTATCATGTGGTGTCTTTGTGTTGAAGTGTTAGCTTGCTGTGGTGAATATTTTTTGTTGTGATACTGTTTTCAGGGTCGGAATGCACCATTCTTCCCATCGTTGTTGGCACATGTGTCACCTCCCAATGCAGAGCAGCTACGGGAAGATGGTTCAGCTTTGGTTTGCACTTTCTGCTATCACTCACTGCTGGCCCAGTGGCGCCATTATGAGCAGCTTCAAGGAACTGGATCTGCCATAGCTGCTGACAAACGAGAATACAACACACATGACTTCTGCTGTTTTGTGTGTGGCATTACAACTTACAGAATACGCGTTCGTGCACTGCCTGTCAAGGTAATGCAGTTCTCATTATTATGAACTTAAGCTTGGCTGCGGTAATTTGAGAATAAGGTGCTGAGGAAGATATTTAGGCCTAATGGGGAGAAGGTAACAGGAGGGTGGAGGAAGCTAGGCAGTGGGGAGCTGTTTATTAGATAGTGTTCGAGTTAACTAGTTAAAGAAGAATGAGATGTGTTGGGCATGTGGAATGTAGGGGATAGAGGAGAGGTGCAGACAGGTTTTTGGTGGGGTCACCTGAGGGTAGGAGACCACTTGGAAGATCTAGGCATAGATTGGAGGCTAATATTAAAATAGCTGTACAAGAAATAGGATAGGAGGTTATGGACTGGATTGATCTGGGGAATTCCGTGACTAGCTGATGAACTGTTGAATTCTCAAGAGGGACTATGGACCAGAGCTGAAGTATCTCAATAATTGCCTGCTTTAGAGTTCGTTATTGTCTATTCTTAATGTACTTTGCTCATATTACAAGAACTTTTTTCGGAACATTTGTGGAATATTTTGGAAAAAAGTGAAACTTAAAACTTGGAATGTTTATCAGCACAGTGGCCTTTTCAGTAGAAAGTAGAGAGAATGGCAAACTTGATGTTCTGATGTTAATGTACAATATACAGGATTTCCCATTTCTACGCTATCATCGTCAGCCGGAACGTAGTTTGTTGCTGGAGAATGGGGACTTCGCTGTGGTATGCTTGGATTGTTATGAGACTTTACGCACTCAGTCACTGGAGTATGAACGCTGGGGACTGCCTATTGAGAAACGAGAATATAACTGGATAACTCAGCCACCTCCTCCAGAGGACTCACCAGAAGCAACAGTAGCAAGGCTACCATCTGGAGAACGCTCAGAAAAATTGGTAAGCCCATATTATTATACTACAAAATAATTGGTTACTGCTCACTTGAGTATTAATTTTGTTGTAGGTTTTATTTTTAATGTGCTGACTATTAAAATGGCGCCAAGATGTTCTCAGTATTATGACCAATCTAGTTGTTGGACAGTGATCAATCAGAGACATGATGGTAAAGGGAGAAGTTTTGCTCCTGCTGAGAATTCATTTGAAACATAGTTTGGTCACTTCACTGATTGAGCTACTTATTCTTTGTCATGATGGTGACAATGAAGATGAAGATGATGACAGTGATAATGATGACAACAATGATGTTGATGACAATGATCACAACAGTGGCAAAGTGTCATAAACAACACCACCAACAATAACAACAACAATGATGATAACAACAACAACCATAACAGATACAAGTCTTTTAATGTCATTTGAAAAATTATTGCAGGTGCATCCAATTATAACAACCCGTCCTTCCCGCAAGAATTGTTCACCAAAAATTTCTGCTGATAAGAAGCAAGTGTCCCTCACGAGTAAGACACAGCATTCATTGGGAAACAGTGGCGAAAAGGTGGATCAAGGTAGGGAACGTCATTTTGGTGAAATTGTGTAGTAGCTATTTGGCATTCAGCATGGAATGCAGTTGTATCATAAACTTCTAATCTGTTGAATGACTACTTTTTGTCATATGCGAGTTAGGTATTTGACGTAGTCAGAATTTGCATCAAGCATTAAAAATTTTTCTGTTGTCTTTTGCAGTGAAAAACAGCTTTTATCCAAATATATTGCTGTATTTACAGTTCACTAAATAATTAAGAACAAAATCATAAATTCCCCATACATTACACACAAAAAGTAATCATCATTAGGTTGGTGGTTATGTGCCTTACCATCAGTTGCTCCAATTCCACCCAGAAATGTTTTAAGTGGTTTTCACGACTGTGGTAGAAATAAGAGAATTGTTATTTAGGAAAAAAAAATGTGTGTACCAAAATAATTGTCCACGTATCTGCATGTGCTCAAAATACAACATTTAAGAATGGTTTTAATAAATAAGGCAGGTGATATATTCAGAATAACTGTGGACTTTACATGTGCCCAAGACTAACATGTAGTGATGAAATGCCACCTTTCTGCAATGAGGCTCAACTGAAGTATTTTTCACTCAATGTGTATTGTAGTAGGAAAGGAGACAGTCAAATAATGAAAACTATTTAAGTTCATGTACAATGGTAATATATTTTATCAGTGGCATCCTCTTGTGATATATAGGAATAGACTGTAGATGGAAAGTACAAACCTTAAACTTCAACTGAATTTAAATCAGTTTTATTGCTTGTTATATGTTGCAGCTTTTGTGAAAAGCCATTGTCAGACAAAAGTACATGAAGGGAGATGATTAAATTCATGTTAAAATGATGCTTTTTGAGGTAGCTGAGGTCTCTGCTTTACAAAAATTGGAGTTTTGAAGCCGAAACTAAATAAAAGTCAAGATTTGTATTTAAATATAATAAATGTATATTATATTAAAATATTAATATTTTATTCTGGTACTTCAGGTGTGAAAGGGAAGCTCTGGAATACAATTTTAATATTTTCATGTGATATACATTTATTGTATTTTAATATTCTAATCTACAGTCTTGTCTTTTATCTAGTCTTGGCTTATACAACTCCAATATTCATAAATTTGAGATCTAAGCTGTTGGGAGAAGGACCATTTTAATGTGTTGTATTTAATTATGTTTCTTCATTTATTGTTAATTGCCTGATTGATGGCTTTTCATTAAAGCTGAAACATGTAGCAAGCAATAAAAGTGATATAAATTCAATTGTGGTTGACACTTTGTACTTTCCTTCTACTGGAAAATTTTAAGTTTGTTTATTTCTTATAAGAGTAGCTAGTAGGTGTGAAAATGGCAGGCTGCAACATGAGAATAAATCCTGAACTTGTGTGTTCTAGTTCTTCTCTTAGCAAGAAAGATTCTTGCATGGAAGGTTTTCATATGGGTGAACAAGTTTGCATTTGGGATGTGTTTAAATCTCATAACATACAGACCACTTGGGGATGCACTCGTGAAGTATGGACAGTTGTTTTAAGCGAGTGATTTCACGTAAAGCACTGATGCTGATTTGGCCGTGTGACTCTGGTGGGTGCCTTCATACAAGATGTTTTTCGTAGCCACTTGGCGAACATGGGAAATGAAGGTCACTGAATAAATATGTGTGGTTATGGAATTGGTTACTGCGGAAATTTAATTTCTGCAATTGAAGCCTAGCTGGCCCTATGGAATTCAGTTACTGAACAACGCATTAACAAGATTTGTATATAGAATGCGTGGGAAGAAGAGATTTTAAAATTTCAGCCACTCTTCAACAAGAAAACTCTGGAGAAAAAAATAAGACAACATTGGTAAGTTTATTTGTTTAATTTATAATAGATATTCAAGCTTTTTTGGTGGGTTTTGTTGGTAGTTTTGGAGGAATATTTCTACCCCCATCTTCAGGATGATGGAATTCAGTATATACTGAATGTAATTCTGTTACCCTGAAAGCATAAGCAGTATGTTCTTTCAAGACTTTTTGGTGCTATCCTGTGACCCTATACATTGTCAAAACAGAGGAGACTATTATCTGATTTGTTTTATTTGCTGCATTTCATTCTTTTACAATTAGTATTAGATCTTAAGTCGAATGGCTCTTGACTTATGTCACTTAGAAAATAATATACTTATTGATCATGAATATTATTGTCAGTTTTTTTAACCATGTAGTTTAATGGCTGGCATGTATTAAATACCTTAACAATATAAGGTATTCTTAGAATATCTTATACCAGATTATGAAGCAGACAGCAAATTTTGATAATGTCCAGGGCAGAATGAAGAGTTTTATGGAAAACATTTTTTTACAACAATCATGAAAGTGAACTCAACATATTTTCTCATTCTAGAGAAATGGTGTTTAAACACCCTTTTCACAACTATAAGAGGTAACCTCTGTTTGGTTACAGTACAGATTGATAAAGTTCAAAATATCCATTGCCAGTATAACAAATTGCCTAGTGCTGGGTCCTATTACAAATGCTGGCCTTCAGAAATAATTTTGTATCAAGCTCAGAGTGTTAGAAATTTGTTTAATCGTGTGCTGTGTAATAAGCCCTTACATTAATGTAGAAGAACTGGTAATTTGAGTCATACTTACAATAAGAAAAGATAAAAATGCTTGTAATTGCAGTAAAGAGAACTGCTGTCTGTTGGCTTCATGACCTTCATGTTCTTGCCGTCCCTTGCAGCTGCACAGTGGGGAAGGTTTGAGTATTTTCAAAACCTGAAGCTGTCTGAAACCAATGCTGTTACAGTCTGTAAAGGGATGAAGTCATTAATGCTGCATAATTTACCACCCTGCTTCTCAAGCACATTGTATGATTTTAGCAGCTGTAGATGTGCCATGTCCATGCTAAAAACATAAATTCATAAGTGAGCAGCCAATGACCACATGCCTGTTACAGTACCTCTTACTAATACACTGAATGTGCTGTCATATCTTGAGAGAGAACAAATTTAATTTTAGAATGTGGATAATAAATGTAAATAATATAATTAATAAATACTTTTATTTTCCACTCAGCTGCCTGTCTGCAACAAAAATAGAAGATTTTGCAAGACAGCTATAGTTGTGAATTGTTATGGAAGAAATGAAAAATTGGGTTCAGCAATCAAAGCGAGTAGGAAGGAATATATTTATTATGTCCAGCTGAATTTCTTGAAGCTGTAGTGAAACCAACAAAGATGAATCTTGAAGATGGAGAGGATATGCAATTAACGAAAGGAGGTGTAGAAGTTTTAAATACAGCAGATCATGCTTCAGATGTGCTGCTAAAAGGAAGTTGCCATGGATTTTGTAAGACGGAATCATCAGAGAAAGACAGTATTGAAAGATAAACTATTAGAAGGACCAAGCCGATAACCAGAACCACTGTTGAGGAAACCCTGTTTATGCTTTCTGTAGTTCCAGAATCAAGAACAATTCCAAAAGCTATGCAACTTGGTGTCAAGAATGAATTACTAAATAGTCTTGAAACTCCTAATTTACAACAGCATGCTGCTTCTAGTTTTACACCTGTTACATCGTAGACACATCATTTCAGTGCACCTCTTGCCCATCCATTTTTACATTGAAAAGAACATCCCATCAAATAAACCACACTTCATTCAAACTCTTGAATTCAATATATAGGTACTCACTTGTCATCGCACCATCTGTAGTTGTAAAATGGATTTTTCTGTCCATCTACGAGGGGTAGTCAATAAGTTTCCAGATTGATGACTTAAAACACAGAAAGGCTTACCTTAGACATTAGGGGCTGGCATCACCTTCAAAGTAGTCCCTTCTGAGGCTTGACAACGATCCCAGCGGCGCTGCCAGTTTTTTAAGCATTCCTGGAAGTCATTTTCTCATAGCGTGTTCAGGACGGCCTGCGACTCTGCTTGAATTTCCTCCAGCGTCAGAAATCTTCGACCCTTAAGCTTCATTTTCAGTTTTGGAAATAAGAAAAATCGCTGGGTGCAAGGTTGGGCGAGCAGGGAGGATGTGGCACCACAGTCATGTTGTTATTGGTCAAAAACCATCTAGTCAGGAGGGCAGCATGGGCTGGCGCATTGTCATGTTGGAGCAGCCATGTGTTGTTCCGCCATTGATCAGGTCACTTCCTTTGCACATTCTCCTGTAGATATTTAAAAAAACTTTGACGTAGAATGCAGTATTAACTGTTTGACCAGGCGGAACAAATTCTTTTTGAACAGTTACCTTCTGATCAAAGAAACAGATCAACATTTACTTGATGTTGCTTCTCACTTGTCTTGCCTTCTTCAGTCGAGGTGACCCTGGACTTTTCCATTGACTGGATTGAGTTTTGGTTTCTGGGTTGTAGGCGTAAACCCAGGTTTCGTCACATGTAATGCCATTCGAAAGAAAGCTGGGGTCGTTAGCAGCATTTTCTTTGAGGTCCAAGCAAACGTCAAGTCATTGCTGTTTTTGGTCGACACTCAGGAGTCTGGGCACAAACTTTGATGTGACACATCGCATCTTCAAATCTTCGGTTAAAATGTTATGACAAGTTTCATGACTATTTCCCACTAGCATACTGACTTCATCAATGGTACGACGACTTTCCTCGCAGATAACCTGATGCACATTCTCAATCATTTCTGGCATTGAACTGGACACTGGTCGACCAGAGTGTTCGTCATCATCAATCGAAGTTTTGCCTGCCTTAAACTGGGAAAACCACTGAAATGTTTGGGAATGACCCATAGCTTGTTCCCCAAAAGCTGTCTTCAACATTTCATAACATTCGGTAGCAGTTTTCCCTAACTTGAAACAGAATTTGATGCAAGCGCGTTGTTCATGGAAATCTGCCATCTCGATAATCGCAGACAGAACATTGCACCTCTTGATAAAAGCTAGAGTTGCATCACACATGATGCGCACAGAAAGCTGGCTTTCAGCACACTAGCCCATGATACCTTGGGATTAATACCTCTTAGCGGCTGATGTGGTAACTATGCTCCGTATGAGCGCGAAAAATTCAGTCCGGGAACTTATTTACTACACCGCGTATATGTTTCTATTACCTCACCCTTACCCTATGTTATCATTTCATCATATAGTTATTTACTTTACTTGTCAGATGATGCAGTACCGCTGTAAACCTGTACTATGTAAATTATACATTGTTGTTAAATATATTTTCTTACATCACTACCATTGTATGCTTTCCTTCTGCTGGAATACTTTCTCTCATAATGATGTTTGTTCCTGAATAACAAGCAGTTCATCAAACAATTTTTCTGTGACATATGGAAGGATTGAAAACATTGTTCGTGCCGTGGTGTCTGTGTAAATGGTCACTTTATGGTGGTGCTGCCAAGTGGTCTGTGTGTAACAGGGTGAAAGCATTTTTGAAGTATCGGCCGGGCATCTAGATGTAACATGACAAGTTGCATGTAACATACACCAGCAGTGTGTCATGGAGTAGTATGATTGATATATTAACCTTTATAGGAAATGTGTAATGCTGTTGTGATAGATTACTCACTTTCCATCTGTCTGTATTTTGTGATGTCGTAATTTGGAGCTTAGCAGTTATAGTACTCTTTAAGGACACACACACACACACACCAAGGACACTGGAAATAGTAACAAACATGCAGCTTGCAAGAATTTCTGCCAGACTGAGTTCAACTTGTTGAACTGGAATGAGCTCTACCACTGAGAAAACTGGAATGCAACTGCATCATAACTTGCAGAAGACAGGAACTAAACTACCAGGCAACTGAAAAGGCCTCGCTTCTCGGAGTTTCGTTGCACAGTGGTTGTTTAGTTTCGTGTATTTCTGCATCTCGGTGTGAATTGTTTGCATTGTTGAGGTGGCACAAGAGGTTGATGAAGCCACTTGTTTTACTTTTGTACAGTTAATTGAGCACAGATCAGGTCTGTGTGACAAAAGCCACTGAGATTATGCCTAGAGGGATGATTTGATTTCACATGAGAATGTATTTTACATGAGATGAAGGCATCTGGTATGTATACATTTTCTAGTAAGATGTATAATAGAATCCAAATGCTGAATAGGCTGGTTGATGCAACAAAATAATACAGTATGACTTCCGTTGTTTAAAACAAGTTATTATTAAAGTTAATCTTCATACTGCTTAGTTATCAGTTGTATTTAAATGACATAACACCACTGGGGTGAAATTGCTCCTGCAGGCTTTAATAACTAATGAGCCAGGCAATTTCTTAAAGCTGTGCCCATGGTAATCTCTGCAACCATCATCTTCTTTGTTTCAAATAGGAAAGGTTGATTGATTTGCTGTGAAGCTTTCACCTACGTCACAAAACAGCCCTTCCCAGATTCTTATAACCTTGTGGAGGAAAACGGTTGCTATAATAATTGATTTCACAGTTTCTTTTTTCCAGCATGCTGGTGCCTCGTGTATTTTGAACTTGGCGTTCAGTATTCCGAATGTACATTCTGCAATTTTTTGGGAACTAGTGAGTCTGTAATTAAGTATATGTCTTGTTTGTGAGCTTTCTTCTAGAATGAGGTCTCATTAAATTGACTTTCAGTGGAAATGCTTCATCTTCTACTAGGTAGTGCAGAAACATTTTGCCACTCTTGTGCATTGGTAGGGAAGGTGGACACAGGATGTGCAGTTTTTCTTCTCCAGCATTTGTGCGAGGTTAGGGACCCTGAACACGGAGCTGTCACTGTTCTTACTGAAATTTCTGACTTACATGGTTGTAAACAACATGGGCACTGCACATGCCAGCAGTGCTACTACTACTACTACTACTACTACTACTACTACTACTACTACTACTACTACTACAAAAAAAAAAAAACCTTGCAGATGGATGTTTTGGATTTAGGAAAAGATTTCACACAGGTGTGTTTCCTATCCATTGGACCAGAGCAGTTTGACAAGTTCCAAAGGTCAAGATATTATTCTGCACTTCTTTCCATTTTGCTTCATTTGGCACTGGCACGAACGAGGTTGTAGTGTAGCCCATATTGCAATAGCCGTTCTTGCTGTTACTTGAGAAATTGTTCTTTTTCCTCCATAAACTGAAAACTCAGTGCTGTGAAATTGCTGCCTAAAGCCAGTTGTTTGAAAACAAAGTTTTACAACTGCAGGAACTTTCTAACCTATTTGGATGATCAAATGAAGGAGAATGGCTTTGCAGATACTTTGTAGGTCACTCTAATTATTTCACACTGGTTGTTTTCCAGTGTGAAATTTTTATTTTCAGTCAAAAACAGGTAGAAACATGTAAGTACAGTATTCATCCATCATTTGTATGCCAAAGCATCTTCTGGGTCATCTGCTAACAAAAAGCATCATTATCTTCTTAACACCATGCAGTTCACAACTTGGCACATTAGTGAAGATTAAGCTGCAGAAAATAACTTGTTAGTGCCAAATTCTGAAAAGGGCAAATTATTATCTTAAGAAACTGGAGAATACATTCAGATGAAATACCGTATGGAAGCATCTCTCTCTCTCTCATTAGTGCCACACCACCTGGGTGCCCTCCTGTTGTGCAGCAAGCTTCTTCTGTCAAAAAGTAACCAGCAAGCAGTCTGTACTTGCTGAGTGTGGTGGCTAAACAATGTGAATCTGGTAGATACATGTTTCATGGAAAACATGAAGCAACAAACGTGGCCAAACACACATGACCCAGATGAGGTATTATTGCACAGGCTGCTGCCTTACGTTAAAACAGTGAATGCCAATTTTATGTTATATGTACTCTGCATTTTCGTATGTTGACCAGCAAATGCACTTAATAAAATATAGTAAAGTACAAATCATAAAACAATTCATGATAATCAACCCAACATGTTTTGGCACCAGAGTGCGATTTTCAGGGAGTCTGTGAATACAAATGATCATAAGTTCAACTCTGCACTTCATGTATAAATTGCGCTGTCATCTTTAAAATATTAAAATATTCTAGAATACATAAAGTTGACAAGTATAAGCCCATATTGCTGGAACACCAAAAATGTTCGATAGTGGACCTCTTCTAGTACAAGCTGACAGCTGTCGATATTATTCTCTGGAGCATGTATACAAACATCTGCCATGATGTATGTTATCCAAAGGGATCTTGAGACAAAGTGTATGCAGTATGCTACATCACCTGACAAATACTGTTCAAGAAGAGCAGGGTACATGTCAGTCATTAGCTTACTGAGAACAAAATTAAAGAACAATGGAATCAGGCATCCACTTGAATGACAGGAGCTGCAACAATATAGCAATAGGAGTGTAAAAAATTATTGCACAATGATATGGATTTTGTTTATACACCTGTATCATATCCCTAGCAGTGAGTACATAAATGTTCCTTAAATAGTCCATACTTGAGAGTAATCAGCAGTCTTTCCTGTGATGACATAATTGCATGAAAAGTGTTTTTTTAGGCCCCATGAGACTGACTGATAACTAATAAAGAAAAGTTCCATTCTGTAAAATGATGTAAACCGTTCAGGATCCTGGTGAATTTATTTTGAAACAGTGTGAAGCACCCAAGCTAAAATTGTCATGGAAGAAGGGATGCACCCAACAATTTCTGTTCCTGTTTTCTCTCTTTTTAGACTGCCTCAGCCACCATAATGTTACAGCGGGATCGGTATTATTGCCTGATGCTACGTAAACAGAGTGCACAACACTGGAAAATTACTGGCACATACTAAGTTGGACATTCATACCCACTGAAGATGACGAGACTAATCAGTTTCCTCAGTGTTGTATTGTAATTGAGCAAGTGATTTCCTACTCAAAATGGGTGACATACCTTGGAAATTGTGGTTGTGTTCCTGTTGCCAGTTGCCTTGGTGTGTGCAAGCTGTAATGTTCTGATTTATACACACTTCCAAAATGCTTTGCTGTGCGTAGTTTATGAAAATTGGTCTTAGAATGGTTAGTTGGCGTGAAGGGTTTAGGTTTTTTCCATGTCCTTTCCATGTCATTGTGCTGTATGCCATTTACATTCATTCAAGGTCTTGTCATCTGTGAGGCAGCAACGTATGAGTGAGCCAGAAAATGAAAACAGAAGTTTTCTGGTGTGTTTAAGTGTGTAAACAACAGGAGATGCAGACGGCAAAAATACCACACAAATATATCCAGTTACCTTAATTCATATTCAGGAAAATGGTTCAGTAATTCACATAGAATGAATTACAAAATATAAATATTTGTAAAATTTATGTCAACAAATAAACAGAAACATGGTCATTGGGTACCCTGGAAATAGAGCGGTGGAAGAGCATGCACCCCTTACACACGTTTAAAAACGTTGAACTGCATAACTTAACAAAACTAAAATTATGTAATCATTTGGCATTTAATGTATTGGATGAAAATTAGGCTTCAGTAGTGCGCTTTATTAAAAATTAGAGTAAGAGTACAACAAAATAACTTCTACGGACTGAGTTACTATGAAGACATTTTACAGATAATAAAATTGTAATAAACAACATGTAATGTGAACTGCCACAAAAGAGTAGGTATGTAGGTTTACACTTCTGTTGATGATCCGGAAGGACTGAAACATGTAGCGTGGTTATAGTAGACAAATGCAGTTATGTTAGACGTTAATGTAACGGAACATTTATTGAAGACCTGAGGCTGCTGCTATCATACAAGCATGGTTTTGCAGATCAACGAATTGTAGCCGGGATCTGTTAGTTGATGTTTTGACCGCTAGGGGTTAGTGAAATGCCCTGAGATCAGTCGCATCATCCGTAGCAGCCTCGCGCGTTGGATCTGTTTGCGGTGCGTTCGCATAAATGGGGGACGCGTGTACGAGCTGCGTTGTGCCTGACCGTCCGTCTGCCCGCATTTATCAGCGCGGCTCCCACGGGACGGATTTTAGCGAAATATGATGGGGACTAGTACGAAAATATGTCGAGAAATCTGTTTTAAAATCGACCAGAGACATCAGGCACTTCACGTGAAGACTGAAGGACGTGTGTCTTCTCAGCAGTACGAAATATTCTGTAGTTCGACAACGGTGCAAAAGTAACCAGACGTTGTATTTCCGTAGCAACACTGAACGGGGTTTTATGTTTTGTTGACCGTGAGTCCTTGTATTATCTTGTAAATGAAGCCAACTTGGTGCACAATTTTTCTTAGTATGTTTATTTCTTTTCTCTACATGTTTCGGGCGACTGTGTGCCCATCATCAGGAGAAATAGCTGTATCTATGCGACACTTGATACTGCAGTTTTATTCCACCCTGCATACCAGACAGTTATCCACGCAGAGTGACAAATACAAAGTGTCGCATAGATACAGTTATTTTTCCTGATGATGGACACATGGTCGCCCGAAACATGTAGAGAAAAGAAATAGACGTACTAAGGAAAACTGTGCACCAAGTTGGCTTTATTTACAAGATGAACGGTTTTATACGGTTGACAGCTACATGTAGGTCAGCAGTAATACACAGGGAACGCATTGTTGCGTTTTCGTGACAAGAGTGGTTACTAGAACGCGCCCCATTGTTATGGTATGGGTGCACTGCCTGTCTTGTTTTTGTTATGAAGCAGCGAACGATTGTGGGGTTTTGTTTCGGAGTTGATAAAACACCCACAGAAACGCTGAATTCTTGAAACTGTTGATGGAAATGAGGCTATATCTCGTACGCTTGTCTTCGGATGGTATAAAAGATTCAGACGGGAACTTGAGGGCCTTGACGATGGTCGAAGGAGTGAGCGCCCGTTATCTTCTCGAAATCCAGAAACGGTTTCAAACGTACATGAACCAGTAAGCATAAACTGTCGAATCCCCATATTGTTTAGGATCAAGTGCACATTAACTGGGAGACCTTTTATCAGATTCTTCGTGAAGAGGTGGGAAAGAGGAAGATCTGCGCGAAGTGTTCCACACACTCTCACGGTTGACCAAAAAGAGCACCGCGTTTTTGAGACAGTGCCCCTGCTCCTGCTGCCATTACTTGTAAAAACTGTAGTAGTCCATACTTGATTACGTTTGAATTGTTGTAGTGTTTGTTGTAATTTCATGTGTGAATTAGAACAAATAATAGAAATAGTAACACTACTGCCGCTTCTGCTACTACTACTACTACTACTACTACTACTAATAATAATAATAATAATGCTACCACCACAATAATAATAATGTGTTCAAAATAATGGTCAGTCTTGCATAGTGTGGCCTGGTTATTTTCCTGCATTTTCACATTTTTCAAACAATTTTTCTTGGTGAGATTTGAGGTTTTTTTTTTTTTTAGTTTTGTTGGAAGGAATTAATTACCGGCGCACACAACTAGTGTATGTAATGCACTTTATTGTGGCGGGATGTTTCGATCCAGTGTGGTCATCTCCAGGCCAATAATATAAAAGTCATAAAATACTGTGTACAGCTGGTTTAAAATGTATTAATACCTGGGTTCTCAATTTTACATTCAAAACAATACACGTTGCTGTGTCAAATTTGTCATGATAATAGTGCAAATGATGAAAATATGGTTGTTTACGAAGTGTTGAATTCGGTGCACACGTGCTATTCGTCGTCAGTGTTGGGAAGATACTAACTTACGGTGGTATCCGTTAGGGCTGTTGGTCTTGGGGATGTGACGCGTTTTGTGTATTCTGGTAGCACGTTCTCGACGTTTCGGTGGAGTCTGCCTCCATTTTCAAGCTAGGACAGTGACACTGAGCTTTCAGGTGTTCGTGGCAAAATTCGGGTGTCTGTTATTTTTTTTCCTGCTGCACACTAAAATTAGAACAGGGGGACAACAATTGTGATATGAGTACAGCAGTGCACCTGTTTGTAAACGACATTTGTTGCGTTCAAAATAAAGTTATCGTGTATCAGAGAGATGATTTGGTTTTGATAAAAGTGTCACAATAAAAATCGCTTAAGTAAATGCAGTGGTTACCAAATTTCGCGTAAAGGTGATTCCCCCCCAGGCTTAGCACAGTGTTTCTCAACCTTTGTGAGACCGCGGCCCGGTAAATTCTTTTTTCATAAGACGAGGGCCCGGTCCCAACAGATTTACTCGTCTGTACCTTTCCATTTTTTTTAAGTTCATACATTAAACTAACATAGGTATTAATAATTAATTATGGCATAATCATAAAGAATATTATTACAATTATGCGTACGGTGTGGCATGTTAAATGTAAAATTACATTTAAATTAGTTATCAATTCCAGGAGAATCTGTCGCGGCCCGGCGGTTGAGAAACACTGGCTTATCATATCTCATCGACCCCCATCCCCTCCCCTCTCGTATCTTTATGTGTGCGTGTGTGTATAACACTTGTCAGTTTTAGTTTTTAATGTGTGTATTAATCATTATTTCGCGCCATACTGGCTAAGAACCACTAGGCGGGTGGAAGGTAGAGGTAGGAAGTTCCTTTAGGCCGTCGGTAAAGAGGAGAGAGTCCTGCACGACGTCGTGTCCCACTAGGTCTGCTGATTGCTTAGGAACAATTAATGTAACTAGTCAGTAACAAGACAGACAGTGTACGTATAACGTAACATTGAGCCGCGTTCGTGCAACCATTGTTGCAGTAGAAAAGCAATAATATTACATATTCTGAGTGCGTGTTTCTAGCCTCAGTTTTCCAGCATGAAAAGCGCATCTTTTCTGCTCAGCGTTGTGTTTTCATTTGTAGTCTGGCTGGTTGTACCTATTTTTCCACATTAACTCATAAACGGTACGATTGTCGGAGAAGAATTACTGAATTTGAAGTGTGTGTTTTGAATTTCTCTACAACGTTTGTCTAAAATATCTCGTAAGAAGAATTAATTTAGATACTGTCATAACTGTGCATTGGTCTTCATGTGAAGTACTCGTTTTCTCGACATATTGTAATCTAACTTGAAGATTCTCGACGGATTTTCGAGGAATTCTCTCATATCAGATTTCGTGAAAAACCATCCAGTTGGAGCCGAATTGTTCTGTGCATGCAAACATGACGAAGCTAGTAGTCGCTTTTCACATTTTGCAACGCACAAAGAAGTCATACACCTAGAACTGTGTGTGTAAAAGAGATGTGATGAACGGTTACTGCCTTTTGGGACGTGACGCTTTATATACTGGGCTTAACCATTGTTTTAGAGCGTTGGTGTATATCTACCAGACTACATGGCGTCGTATCCAAGACAGTAATTTTCGTAATCGCCACTGTTAGAACCTCAAACCTCTCAGAAATATGGTGCTCCTCACCTTTATCTTTTCGTTTAGTCTGCCACCTGTCACTTGATTGCGTGGTATGGCTGTTTAACCTCTGCACTTTCTGCCGGCGACATCTTTCCCGTTGAGGTTAGTGTAATTTCAAATGTGTTGGTAGGATTGTGTTATGGTTACGCGCGCGTGAGGGATGATCGATATCAGTCGGCCACAGGGTAGGTGGAGAAGATAGAACAGTGGGTGGGTCAAGTAAATTCCTGCTTGACCTGACCACAACCCTCAGCCTCCCAACCCCACATTTGTAGAGTCAAACCCCGAGGGACGATCCCGTTCTTCTACGGTTTTTTTCCCCCCCTTTCAAATCGCCCTTTGCATGTTCAGACTGTCGATTATCGTTGATTAGATAAATCTTGTATTATAAATGTGAGTTTTATGACCTGTGGCCGTGGTCGTTTCTCCTCTCGTGGAATTGTGATGGTCGGCATTTATTTATGGTCCCGGTTTGTGCTGTACATCGTGATATCATAAGTATACATTTTTCCTGTGTACGAAGGATAGTATGCTGTAAATCTTTCGTTTCCGTATTGTTCCTGAAAGATTGCCAACCTCTGTATGTAATAATCTCTCAGCCGGGTTCCCAAGATCCATCTACCGCCGTGCCTAAATTGGTATGGTCAGCGAGTGTGGAATATCTTATGTAACGCAGAATAAAATGTGCTTGTTTCCTACTTAGGACCTAACAGTCAGCACTGAAACATGTTTGCAGATTTGCGCCATACCGTTTTCTGACATACAAGCTGTGGATGCGATAGCCTGTTGTCAGTGGGGATGGGGAAATTGGCCACAGCTTGAGTCCCGAGGTTAATGAATGGAGCTATACCTCCACTGTACCGTGTGTTATTTTGTTCCTTACAGTTTATCTGTAATGAGTACTTTTTTGTTCATAGTTTGTCTACTTGTATGCATTGTGACTGGACAAGGAAAACATATACCGCGCAAACGATTACTTCTTGGAGTCGAGCCCTGCCTTTTGACGGAGTGAAACTATTTGCTTTTAATATTGCGTAAGTTCTCCGAATTGGTTTAAGTACGGAACTGCCTTCGATTCATGTTCGTTTATTTTATGTTGTAAATTTGTATGTTGTAACCGCATAAATACCCATGCCCACCCGCGTCTCACTCCTCCCCTCCGTTTCTCCTGCTGTAACTTTATGAGTCGTTCGTTTGTGGTTGGTTAGCGGCGGACTGAAAAGCTATTCGGTCTAACTCGGGCGCCAGGCGTACGACAATTGTCGACCGCAGATCGCTTTGCGCTTCTTAACGTCTCGGCGTGTGTCGGTTCCTGTCGGCAGCTCGAGTGTTTTGTTCAAAGGGGAGAGAGCGGCGAAGAAGATGCGGAAATACAATTTCCCCCTTCTTTAATGCACAATTTTTATTTTATTTTATTTTTTTGCATTGGGCGGCCACGAGCGGTTCCATACCGGGAAGGACGCAATGAACTGGAGCAGATTATGAATGACAGTATTGAATTACTCTACGAAGTTCGTGTAGTGAACATTTTTCCTTGGGAAAAGCACGGGCAAGTTATCCCCACTTCTACACATCCGCTTTCCGTCTTATAGCCTCCACTCCCTACCTTCCTTACTCGCAACCCTCTTAATTTCCCGTCTTCCTCTGGCAGTGCTCTCTCAATCTTGTCTCGGCATTGATTTTCCAAGCGAATGTGGCAACAGCGCTGGCTGGAAGCTGCAGCAGACTAATAGAGAAGATTACAACCCAACATCCACTTAACCAGATTTTTTTATAAGACTACTTACAGATTGGTTATTCTGGTCAGTCCTAGGGGAGTTTACATGATAAGTTGTGGCCATTATATTGGACTGAACGTGCCTGAGTTAGTGATTTATGCTTCGGTTTTGCCTTTCCTCCCTCTAACCACAAAATCAGAACTGCAGTTGTCATTGCAGGGCAAACGATGTAGTGCAGTAGCGTGATTAGTAACTTTCAGTTTATAATGTTGGTATTGTGAAACGTACTGCGTTGACAAATCGACGAACCTCGTTGAACTGCAGTCAGCGAGGGATCGTCGGGATGGTTGGTTGTGTTACGTGATTTTTTGCTGCCACTACGATGGTATTGTTTATTTACGTGGGCAGGGAGTGGTCGGTATATGTCATTGTAAACAAAGGACTACTTGAATCACGTACATGCCATTGTTGTTAGAATAGTAAATGCACAGCCTGAAAATGTTGCAGCAAATTGTATTTGCTATGCAGGAATGAGGTGTAAATTGTTCTGTGATGTGAAGTGTTGTGTCGCTGTTTTTGTCTGGTAAAAACAACACCGAAACGCAGAGGTGTCTTTTTAGTAGCTCATCGATCCGTCCGAACCAGCGACCTGCCAACCGTAACGCATAATAAACGAAGCGCCTGGCTGTGGTGGGGGCCGTGTCTGAAAAAGCATGAAGTCAGCCCATAATCGCTTGTAATCTGGCTCACGCGTTAAGCGTTGATTTGCGGTTAGCGTAATGGAGTAGTTTTTAATTAGTCGTGTGGTGCATTTTTGTAGTTTAACTGCAACAAATTTACGGTTAGCTCATTGATTATGAATTGGGCTAAAGTAACTTTTACTGTTTTGGGCTGTAGACTTCGACGAGATTGTTTTTTTGTACGCGATAAGCAGCTACGTTATAAAAACCGTAAGTGTGAAACTCTGTAGAGGTAATTGATATATGAAGCCAAAAGACAGGTGTGCATCACACAGGACAGCATTTAGTAGTGTAATATATGTTTCTTGTGGAAACCCCTGAACTACATTTTGTGTCAAGTTTGACTGTTTGGAAACCAGTTTTCGTTGTAACATGCATCAGATAAAATGCCAGTTTTATGTGCCCGCTTGTCAGTAGGAAGTGGATATGTTTCTAGAAATGCATATTGCGTTGACGAGCAGATTAATGGTGTGAACTAAATAAGCCACGGCGAGGGCACGGGCTCGAAGTTCTCCGGGGATGGAGTACCGGGGTCCTGCACCTCCTCACCCCTTGCTCCAGCATCCCCCTTCACATGCAGCAATGTTCTTTTATCCAGGTGAGTTCATTAATCGGCCTCCAACATGCAGCTTTAAGTATTGATCACACCAGTGATGAGAGTTACAGTGTGTAGTCAAAACTGATGAAATAATTTCCGATTTTTAGAAGTTACATCTTAGAATCTAATTTTACAAATATGTTTTCCTTCTGAAAAATTTTATTGTTGGAAATGTGGACAACTGTATATTTGTACCCCCCCTTCGCACTATATACACTGAAAAGAGCAAGTCATTCAGAGTTTTGCATGCAAATGTGCACATTACACCACACAAATATTAAGATGTTTGAAATTTTTTCAACATTTTTTTGCCAGGAGTGTTACACATCTTTGGTGGCTGTGTATGCCCCAACAGTTAAACAGTTGCAGGGTTCATAGTTTGCTAAAGGTACGTGGAAGAACCGAATTAAATGGGAAATAATGGTCTTCTGCACTAATTAGAAAGTGGAAGATGTTCCGGGTGCACTTTGATCCTTACAAGTTATGTTTGGCTGAAGTCTGGCATGTTGCATGGGATAGTGTAAGGACCAGGCTGCCTTAGATGACATCATAATCCCCTATTAATGTACACAGGTAGCATGTCTGCAAGAAATGTGCCATTCATACTGCTTGTGTGAGAGAGTACTGCACAACCTGCAGCTCATTGTTACTGCATAGCCCCCCATAGTTTTCCCCATAATTTTCTTGTTAGGCATGTGGACTTTTTCATATTGTTTGTTTAATGAGGTTACAACACGTTTTGAATGTACACAGGTAATAACTGCACTTTTCTTTGCTATTATGCAATGAGTAGTGGTAAGAGGTAAGGAACCATGCTGAAGCCAACATTTCACAATCCTTGGATATTATATGAAGTTACATTATACTATTTTTAATAACCAAAGTCATTCTAATAGTTGTATTTATTGTTTTAGATGTTGTATTTATATATGATCTGTTACCAGTGCTTGCTGTGTAATAGCTCAGAAGAGTGCAGTTCTCATCTACTTTGCAGCAGATGCGTGAAATCATGTAAGCAGATAAATCCCAAATGTCACGTCACTATGTGCTACTGCATATTTTTTTCTCTAAGGAAGGTCCTGTCGTGCTTTATTGTGTCTTCCACTTCCCCTGCCACGTACATTCATTTCTGTGGCTCCAGAACAGGTAGAAATTAAATCATTGTATTAACTTTTCACTGGGAAGGAAGTACACTTTTTTTTGAGGTTGTACAGGTTTCTGAAGGCTGGCAAATAAAATTACCAAACTGCAGCTCGTGTATTTTGCTGAGATTTGAGTTTCTGCCAGCTGTGGTACTGAGGACTTCGGTCTTCTGGGATGTGATGCTCTGTCGTTATGTGATGCTCACATCCCAAAAGATCTGAATCCTTAATTTTGTATTTGTTGTTTTCCATTTTTGTTAGTACCAGAGTGATCATTTGCATATTGTTGTTGCCATATTTCCATTTTCTAACTGTGCTGTACTTCATTCTGTGTATTGTACATTGATTGTTAGGTGTACTGTTGTATCTTATTAGAGTATTGAAATTTCATAACACAGTCACATACATACCATATACGTTATTTATGAAATTTTTTGGGTTTCCTAATAAAATCCATGACCAAAGGACAGTTAAGTGAAATGGAGGCAAGAAGAAAGAAGTCTGTCTAGGACATCGTACTAATAAGTGATGTTTCAGTAAGCTTAAATGTAGTATCATGTTTGATATACCAAGGTGTTAATACCTTTATTTTAAGTACCTGTTAGTACTGTTAATGGAACAGAATGCAGCCTGGCATGCAAGAACTCATGCATGAGGCAGACACAACCCACCACAAGATGTAATTGAGGTTTCATTCATGTCTGGGAAACATTCAGAATGAACCACTGTTACAGTAGCTCTTTGACGTTACAGTAACGATTAAAAGTGGTGTCCTGCAACATGCTGGTAGCCCAGGGATCCACAGGGTTTTAGGAGCCATGTCAAAATTGTGGGTGCCAGAAAGGTGACATGAAACAAGTTCCATGCCTAGGACCCACAAATATTAGACAAATGCACACAAAATTCAGTTGCCCAGGCCACCTGACACCAGGGATATGTGCACCTTTGAGGTAGCCTGTGTTTTATGTAGATATAACGAATTGTTCACCACATATCAATGTTCGTGTTTCATGATTTGTGAAGTAATGTGATTTGTGAAGCCTGGAGTGTATGTGCGTGTGTGCATGTGCGCCTGTGTATATTCTTTCCTCATGTGTACTCAGAAATGAAAAATATTCAGTTACTGGTCCTGGGAATGTTGTGACTATAGACTGTACACTGAATTTTTAGTACGTGTTTGTTGGTTCATTGTCCTCTGAAAGTATGCAGAAATCCTTTCTCATTTAGCTAACTGTTCCAAGGAGGACCCCCAGATATAGAGCATGTATTGCTCTGAGCCAACTGTGTCATGTGGATCTATGATATGTCTGATGTTTACTGCCAACCATAGACAAACTCTCTGGTTATGAAATTTTATCTAGTGATTTCTATGAGTTTTTGTTTTCTTTTTCTCTTTGCCCCCTACCCTCCCGCCCCGCTCCGCCTTCCGTTGCCGCTCCCCGCGGTTGCCTCTATGCTCGCCGGTACCCTTCCGGCCCACGTCACGTCGTTGTAGGC